>PVMS01094784.1_pt1 | contig 13283 bp, 16 predicted proteins | sample 1853461 | NCBI WGS metagenome assembly PVMS01 (sample SAMN08582032, study PRJNA380276) | Marine sediment metagenome, whole genome shotgun sequencing project. | isolation source: ocean sediment barecode stripped | collected 2017 | reverse complement strand
GAGCAAGGTTGGTAAGGGCTTGTCTGTTTTTAGCTACCAGTATCAACCCCGAAGTATCCTTGTCCAGGCGGTGTACTATCCCCGGCCGAAGAGCATCACCACCATCTGGAAGATCGGGAAAGTGAGCCAGACGGCATTAACCAGGGTATGATTGGGGTTACCCGGTGCCGGATGAACAGTCAGGCCGGCCGGTTTATCTATTACCAGCAGATCTTTGTCTTCGTAGACTATTTCCAAAGGAATATTTTCGGCTACCAGGTGGCTGGGTTCTGGTGGTGGTATTATAACGGAAAGCCTGTCTCCGCTATTAAGACTCAGGCTTGCTTTCGCAGTTTTACCATTAACGGTAATATGGCCGTCTTCAATAAGTTTTTTGGCATAAGTTCGGGAAAGTTCAGGGCAATTTTCACTGATGAATCTATCAAGCCGAACCCCGCTTATATCGACGGTAAGACTAATTACCTTTTTCATTTTTGTGCTCACTTTGTATGTTAAGCCGAATCAGGTAGTAAGCCAGCAGGATAGAACCGACAACCACCGACGAATCGGCTATATTGAATGCCGGCCAGTAATCAAAGTTGAGGAAATCGATGACGTAACCGAAACTGAGCCGGTTAAGCAGATTGCCAACCGTACCGCCAAAAATAAGCCCCAGAGAAAATTTGCTGAGAGTTGTATTCAGAATATGGAAGCGGTGAGGCGCAAAAAATACAAGAAATAATATTACACAGGCGCCGATTATGGCGATTATAGAAAGTATCAGGTTTTGATTTTGAAATAGACCGAAGGAAGAGCCTGTATTTTGAATATAAGTCAAGCGGAAAAAACCGATATCAAATATCGATTCACCTAAAGCCAGGTTGGACTTTATCCAGAGTTTACTTAACTGGTCGGCTATAATTACAGGTGTGGCGGTAAGTAGAAAGGTTGCATTTTGCCGACAGATATACCAGAGGCTATTAAATTTTTGCATTCTTTGTCTGAGCAGCCTTACAACTCATGCATAGCATTGCCTGAGGCAATGCTTCCAGCCGTTCCGGATTAATGGGCTTGCCACAGCTTTCGCATATACCGTAGGTTTCTTTTTCAAATTTTGTCAGAGCATTTTCTACCTTGGCCAGCTGGTCAAGGACGCGTTTTTCAAGAGCCATCCGATTTTCAAGTTCGGCGGTCTCGGTAGCTTCTTCTTCCCTTTTGCCAAAAGGACTGCCATCACGCCGGTCTTCCGAAGAACGTTTGGCCCTGATTTGCTCAAGCTGTTCAACCAGACGTTTACGGTTATCCTCCAAGCGAAGGCGAATTATTTTAAGATTAGTTGTGTTCACCTTTTCCCCCGTTCTTATTATCCTGTTTACCTGTTTATGTTAAATCCTGTTTGTTATTTATATTGAAAAGCTGCGGATAAGTTAATATTTTAGTGATTGTTTTGAAGAAATGCGATAGACTCTTTGAATTATATCTGTGGCACTGGCGTCATACCACTGGTTTCCGGCCGGATAAAAGGTATTTTAAGCTGAACCGGCCAGCTGTAAAAATCAATATAACAATAGTCCACATATAAAACAGATTGAGCCACATTAAAGTTTACCCTATTTTATTCGCAAAATCAATACTTTGTTATAGAAAACTGCCTGCATTGAAGCAGAAACATATTTACTCAACAGGGGGGTGATGGTGCCTCCCCCTGTTGAGAAGAATTATCTGTTAAAATATAAAGTTTTAAGTTAAGCTAATCCTGCTTGAACATCCCTACGCTTGCCAGTATCAGCCCGGCTCCAAGGATTATCTCCAGGATAGCGGTGTTCCTGACAAAACTAATAGTGCCGAGATTGGACCTCGCCAATCCAAGTGAAGTTTTCTTTCCCAAAAAGACTGATTCTTCTGGGGTGTCAGTACCTCTGACTGCCGAGTAAGCAGCGCTTATCTGATCATAGGTAGCGTCTAAAGCAGAGATTGTAACCGGTGCTAATTCATCAGCCACCTCTTGTTCAGAATCGCCGGCTCCAATAATACCCATAACACCGAAAACAATACAAACAACCCCAACGATGGCAATAGAAAGTGCACTCCATTTTAAACTCACTGTAAAACCTCCTAAAAAATTTCTAATTCTTAATAAGGTAAATGAATTGAGGCATTCTACCTTACTATGGAGGTTATTGCAAGTTTTTTCTTATACAAATCCGTATTATTAAAAAGAAAAGTTGTTATAACCCTGTATATAACCTATAATCAGGGTCGTAATTCCGTGGGGGATGATTTGTGAACCTCTCTGTTCAACTGGCGCCAAAAAGCAAAAAGGGGCTGTTGTTGTCTAATCCGGTAATGACAGCTTCAGGCACCTGTGGTTACGGTACCGAGGAAAATTATCCTTTCGACATTCAACGGCTGGGAGCCTTTATCTGTAAGGGGACCACCCTTGAAGCCAGAGATGGCAATGTGCAGCCCAGAATTGTTGAGACGGCTGCCGGTATGCTCAATTCCATAGGGCTGCAGAATATCGGTGTCGGTGCGTTAATAAAAGAAAAGGCACCCGTTTGGGTGAAATGGCAAATCCCGGTTATCGTTAATATCGCCGGCGAAACGGTTGATGACTACGGCAGGCTGGCAGCTATGCTGGATGGAGTGGCTGGCGTCAGCGCCATTGAGGTAAATATAAGTTGCCCCAACGTGAAATTCGGCGGTGCCGAATTCGGTGCCAAAGCTGAATCAGCCGCCAGAGTAACGGCTGCCGCCCGAAAAGAGACATCGCTGCCACTTATTGTAAAACTGACGCCTAATACCGGTGACATAGCCGGGGTGGCTGCGGCTGTTGCTGCAGCCGGCGCCGATGCCGTTTCGTTGATAAATACCCTGAAGGGTATGGCTATTGATATTTATAAAAGGCAGCCCTTGCTGGGCAGCATAACCGGGGGGCTTTCCGGGCCGGCTGTCAAGCCGGTGGCACTGGCCATGGTATATGAAGTAGCCGCTGCTGTGGATTTGCCTGTTATTGGTTGTGGCGGGATTGCAAATGCCAGAGATGCAATCGAATTTCTTATGGCTGGAGCAAGTGCCGTGCAGGTAGGCACTGCTGCTCTTGTTAATCCCGGCGCTCCCCTTGATATTGCAAGAGATATAGAGCAGTTTATGTCTGAAAAAGGCATAGAGGATATAAAAGAACTTATTGGCGCTGCCCGGTGTTAGGCATACCAGATATAAAAAAGGTAATGTTGGAAGGTGGACGTAACAGCAAAAAAACAGAATCGGCGCTATCCTGCTTGTTATCTTAAATCTGTCCAGCCTGCTCTTTATCGGCTGCAATAATATCGCCAAAACGGAAATCAAAAGTATATCCTCATCGGCAATATCAGCTTCTTACCCGGAGGTTGATGATTATATTACACAGCAGATGGAGGCTGATAATATTCCGGGGGTGGCGGTTGCTGTGGTTCGGGGAGACGAAGTAGTCTACTGTAAGGGTTTTGGTATTGCCAGCGTCAAGACAAATCTGGCGGTAACACCTCAGACAATTTTTGACCTGGCGTCGATCAGTAAGTCATTTACCGCCCTTGGCGTCCTCCTCCTCCGAGATGATGGCTTGATTGACCTTGATGCCTCAGTGCAGCAATACCTGCCTGATTTCCAACCGAACGACTCCCTGTCATCGCATATCACGGTGCGCCACTTGCTGAATCATATGAGCGGTCTGCCGGGCACATTCTCGGCGCCAATTATCTTCCAGCAGGGAGATGATGATATGGCGGCATTGGTGGCTGCTATGGGCAGGGTACGGCTTAAACGGGAGCCGGGTTCTTCATTTGAGTATGCCGATATAAATTATTGCCTGCTGGGGGCGCTTATAGAAAGGGTAAGCGGGATAACCTTTGAAGACTATATGCAGCAAAAGATTTTTGCTCCGCTGGGTATGGGCAACACCACGCTTTACCCTGAGGAAGCTGCCGCATTAAACAGGGCGGATGGCCACCAGTCAATGTATGGCCGGGTCGTTGCCAGGAATATACCTATATACAGAAGTGCCCTGCCGACAGGCTGGGTGATGTCCGGTGCCGAAGATATGTGTAAATGGCTTGTAATGCATTTGAATGACGGCTATGCCAACGGGGAACAGGTCTTTCCTGCGGTTGATATCAATGAGGCTCACACGCCGGCAGTAATGTTTGAGGAGAACGGTGAGGAAGTGGGTTATGGTATGGGCTGGTTTATAAGCTCTGACGATGATGTATCAATTATATGGCATGGTGGCGATACGCCTAACTTTATAGCAGATATGATTCTGCTGCCGGATTATAAAACGGGGGTAGTGGCGCTGGTTAACAGCCAGGCTGGTACCGTCGGGCACAGCATTACTTCCGGTGTGGCTAATATTATTCTGGGATTGGAACTGGAGCAAATGCAAGTTCCCTGGTGGGCGCACTGGCAGACAATCGACACTCTGGCAACCATTGCCCTTGTTTTTATCTCATTGCTGGTGCTGGCATTGATGTTCTATATCTGGTTTATATATTACCAGTTCCGGGCTAGGAAACGGCATTTTATCGGCTCTTCACTTGCAGGTTTAATGCTGCCGGCATGGCGGCTGGCATTCTATGTCGTACCTCTGGTATTGATTTTAATGTTTGCCTTAGCGGGTTTTCTTGTAGTAAAAACGCTGTATGGTTATAACCTTTTCGAAGTGATGTTTCTTTTCCGGTTAGGGTCACCCCCCGGTGTCTATATATCGGGGGTATCGTTGCTGGCCATCCTCTTCTTTTGGACACTTCTGCTTGCTTTTACCGGCCTGTTTACACGCAGAAGTAAAAAGACGTCTTAGTTTTCTACCAGCCTCTGCCCGGCGAGGTAAGCCTGTTTCAGGGCGTCGGGGTGTTTTGTTATGGCTCCCTTTTCATCTATTTCGGAGAATAACAGTTTGCCGCTATAGTCGATATCCAGGCTGTGAAACAGGGCTTTTACTGTTGCCAGCGCAGGCTCAAATATGTTGTCTTTACCCTGGCCGCCGACAGAGATAAAAAGCCCCTTTCTCGGCCGGCGGTCTCCGAGCGGTGGCAGATTGAGTTTGTACTTCCTGGCCCAGAGTGACTGGCAGCGGTCAATCATTGCCTTAATCTGGGCGGTTAGCCCCATAAAGTGTAACGGCGAAGCCAGCACCAGCCGGTCGGCGGTTGTCAGCTCCCGGTAGATAAGCTGCATATCATCATCAATATTACATTCGCCGGCTTCAAAACAGGCATCGCAGTGCTGGCAGGGGGCGATATCGAGGTCGCTGATAAAAAGTGTTTTGATCTCGGCTCCTTTGTCGGCGGCGCCGCGCATAACCTCGGCCAGCAGCAGGTCAGTGTTGCCGCCACGGCGGGGACTGCCGGCGATACCCAGTGACTTCAATCCAGCCCTCCTTCGATAGTCTTAAGGATTGCCGACTCTCTGGCTGTCATTTGCTGTGCCGGTTCATCTTCTATGTGGTCGTAGCCTAGCAGGTGAAGAATACCGTGGATGACAAGAATGGTAACCTCTCGTTTTATTGAGTGTCGGTGTTCTTCTGCCTGTTTGGTTGCCTGCGGGTAGCTTATAATCACTTCCCCCAGGTGCTTTATTCCATCGGGTGGGGCGGTAAAGGCTGCCTCTGATTCATCGCCGGGTTCGGCTTGCATGGTAAAAGAAAGCACATCGGTGGGCGTATCTTTGCCCCGATATACCTTATTCAATTCCTGCACCTCTGCTGGCTGGCGATAACCAACCCCATTTCTATATCGTTGCCGGTGTCCTGTGCGGCAAGTATCCGTTCGGCTACATCCTTAAGCCAGACGGGATTAAGGCAGCCTTCAAGGCGTTCATCGAAAAGAACATTTATTTCCATTAACTTCTCATAATAACACAGCATTGAACCCCCCTCAAACTGTCTTTGGGCTATAAAAACTGTTATGATATAGCAAGTAAAGCTGAATAATAGACTATGCAGCAGGGAGGGATCGCATAGTGGTCTAGTGCGGGCGCCTGCTAAGTGCTTACCCTGTGAAAACGGGGTCGAGGGTTCGAATCCCTCTCCCTCCGCCATTTCAACTGGAAACGCCCCTTTACATAAGGGGACTTATATTTTAAATGGTAATATTATGCCTCAATATTATATATGGACAATAGGCTGTCAGATGAACAGGGCAGAGTCAGAGCGGCTGGGCAGTTTATTTCAGAAACTTGGTTACCAGCCGACAACAGTTGCCACTGAAGCCGACCTCATCGTGCTTAACAGCTGTGTCGTGCGCCAAAGCGCCGAAGAGCGGATAACCAATAAAATAAGCGCTCTTGGGCCGTTGAAGAAGGCTCGCCCGGATGTGACACTGGCGGTAACCGGATGCTTTGTAGATTCAGATTTGCCGGTATTGGAAAAGAGGTACCCGCATGTTGATTATTTCTTCAAACCGGGTGAATCCCCGCAGTGGCTTGAAAAAAAGGAATCGGCAGCCATATTACCGGAACAGCCTCAGGTAAGCACCTTTGTGCCTATAATTCAGGGTTGTGATAATTTCTGCTCATATTGCGTGGTTCCCTATCGCCGCGGGCGGGAAAAAAGCCGCCCGGTGGATGAAGTAGTAAAAGAGGTAGGCGAGCTTGTTAAGAGTGGTGTAAAGGAAGTGATCCTGCTGGGGCAGAACGTGGATTCATACGGTCATGACCTGCCCGGTAAACCGGATCTTGCCAGCCTGCTGCATGAACTGAATGATATTGATGATCTTGCAAGGATACGCTTTCTTACGAATCATCCCAAGGATATGGGTGACAGGCTAATAGAGGCAATTGCACAACTGGATAAGGTATGTGAGCAGATAAACCTGCCGGTGCAATCGGGTGATGATGAGATTCTAAAGGTGATGAGGCGGGATTATACAGCCGAACAGTACCGACGGCTTGTTAAAAGGATACGGGACGGGGTGCCGCAGATAGCGCTTAGCACCGATGTTATCGTTGGTTTTCCGTCGGAGAGCGAAGAGCAATTTCGGGCAACGGCGGAATTGTTGCGTGGATTGAGGTTCGATAGTGTTCATATCGCTGCTTATTCACCCCGGCCGGGCACTATTGCCGCCAGGGAATACGAAGACAATATCCCGGCAGCGACGAAGAAGGCAAGGTTTAATGCCATTGAGAAGCTTCAGGAGGAGATAGCCACCGCTATAAATGCGCAGCTTTCAGGCAGGATATTAGAGGTTCTGGTCGAGGGGAGGAAGAAGGGTAAGTGGCATGGTAGAAGCCGAAATGGTAAACTTGTATTCTGCACCAGCCGGGATAACCTGCTGGGGCAGCTGGTTAATGTTAGAATTATTAAAACAAGCCCCTGGTCGCTTCAGGGAGAAATTATAACCGATAATCAATAAAAGAATTTAAGGAGGGGGAATGGTAAAGAAAATAGCTTTTACTCTGGGGTTGGTACTGGTTTTGAGTGTTTTACTCTTAGGCGGTTGTGCTGTGGCGGAGGACGGGGCGGATACCGGTACCAGTACAATCTATATGATTGTCTTTCTTGTTCTGCTGGGGGGCATCTTCTACATGTTCATTATCAGGCCACAAAGCAAGCGGCAGAAAGAACAGCGCAATCTTAACACCAATCTAAAAACTGGTGACAGGGTTATCACGATAGGCGGTATCCATGGACGGATCGAGAGCCTCAGAGAGGACAGCGTCATTCTCAAGGTGGAATCCGGGGCAACGATTAAGGTTGCTAGAAGCAGCATAGCCGGCAAACAGGCAGAGACCAGCTAGATATTATATCGCCCTACAATCTCGGGCTTTCGATAATATAGTCTTGGAGGTAGCTCTATTAAGCACTATGATTACATCATAGTCGGTAGCGGTATTGCCGGGCTGTATTGCGCGCTGCTGGCAGGAAAGCAGGCAAGTGTTCTCCTTGTAACAAAGGGCAGTATTGAAGAATGCAATACGAAGTATGCCCAGGGGGGGCATTGCCGCCGCTATCGGCAGCAATGATTCATCTGATCTCCATTTCAAAGATACCATAGCCGCCGGTGACGGCTTGTGTGACGAGGAGATAGTGCGTATCCTGGTTGATGAAGCATCTGACAGGATTGCCGACCTTGTTAATCTGGGTGTCCCCTTTGATACGCTTGGCGGTGAGATTGATCTCACACTTGAGGCAGCCCACAGCGTGCCACGCATCCTGCATGCCGGCGGCGACGCTACCGGTGAACACATAGAAGTAACACTGAGCGAAAGGATTCGCTCGGCAAAGATAAGAGTGCTGGAAAACCATCTGGCAACAGACATTATTAAAGACGGCGCTGTAGTTAAGGGTTTAAAAGTTCTTGATTGTGAAAAAGGCATAAAAGAAGAGTTCGGCTGCCGTTTTTTAATTCTGGCTACCGGTGGCAGCGGGAAGTTATTCAGCTTCACCACAAATCCAGAGGTAGCTACCGGTGATGGCATAGCCCTTGCCTTTAAAGCCGGTGCCGAGGTTATGGACATGGAGTTTTTCCAGTTCCACCCCACCACCCTTTATCTTCCCGGGGTAACACCCTTTCTTATATCGGAAGCGGTAAGAGGAGGGGGGGGAATACTGCGTAATGCGGAAGGTCATCGTTTTATGCCTGAATACGTAGCGGAAGCCGAACTGGCGCCACGTGATGTGGTTGCCCGCAGTATCCTTTATGAAATGGAAAAGACAGGGCAGAATAAAGTATTTCTTGATGTTACCCATCTGTCACCCCATATCACTACCGCACGCTTCCCGCAGATATACCGTTTCTGTCTGGAGAATGGCATTGACATTACACGGGAATGGATTCCGGTGGCACCTGCTGCTCATTACATGATAGGTGGCGTCAGGGTGAACAGCTGGGGTGAAACCAGCGTACCGGGGCTGTTTGCCGCCGGGGAAAGTGCCTGTACCGGCGCCCATGGCGCCAACCGGCTGGCTTCTAATTCACTGCTTGAAGTGCTTGTTTTCGGCAAGAGAATCATTGAAAAAACAGGCAGAATGGGCGACAAAGAACCGGTGGAGGCTTCTCAGAGTGCCCGTACCCATCGTCGGATTATACCCGCAAAGCCGGCTCATGATGCACAGAGACCCAGCCTTTCGCAATTGCAGAAGCTGTTGTGGGATAAAGCGGGTATTATCCGAAACAGAGAAGGACTAACCGAAGCCGCCGCTATACTGGCTGCCTGGCAGGAGTCCCTGCCATTGGCGGAAGACCGCCAGACATATGAACTGGCGAACCTGGTTTTAGGCGGCAGTTTGATGGTTGAAGCTGCTCTTATCAGGGAGGAGAGCCGTGGAGCACACCTTCGTTCTGATTTTCCCTGCAGTTTGCCCGAATGGCGTAAGCACATTGTGCTGACGGCAGCTTGATATGGAGCATTGCCTTGAGTAATCAATATGACAATCAGGTTAATAAAATAATAGACCTGGCACTGGCAGAAGATACCGGTTATGGTGATGTAACCAGTCAGATATTGATATCGTCCCAACAGAAAAGCAAAGCATCAATTACAGCCGGGGAAGAGGGAGTGCTGGCTGGCGGCGATGTGGTCAGGCAGGTTTTTCTCAGGGTAGAGCCGGTACTTAAAGTGGAAATTATCACCCCTGATGGCGAAAAAATAGAAGCAGGCGATAAAGTGATTACAGTTACCGGCAGTTTAATCGGCATTCTTAAGGCGGAACGGGTAGCTCTGAACTTCCTGAGCCACCTGAGTGGTATTGCCTCCGAAACGGCAGGATATGTCGCCCGCATAAAAGATTCCGCTGCCGTTATCACCGATACGCGTAAGACATTGCCCGGCCTGAGAATACTGGAGAAGTATGCCGTGCGGATTGGTGGTGGACAGAACCATCGCCTTCACCTCGGAGACGGCGTTTTAATAAAGGACAACCACATAGCAGCGCTGCGCCAAACGGGTATGAGCCTGAAGGATATTATTAACAAAGCTAAACAGAAAGCCCCTGAAAGTACTAAAATTGAAATAGAGGTAAATACAATTGCGGAAGCTATGGAAGCGGCCGCTGCCGGGGCGGATATTGTTATGCTGGATAACATGCCCCTCGATGAAATGAAGCAGGTGGTAGAGATGAAATCGGGGCAGGTAAAACTGGAAGCATCCGGTGGCATTAATCTGGATAATGTCCGCGCTGTAGCAATGACCGGGGTTGATTTTATCTCTATTGGTGCCATAACCCATTCAGCCAAAGCGCTGGATTTCAACCTTGAACTCGAGTTGTCTTAGTAGCATTCTAAATAAATCAGGGTGATTGTTTTTGGAAACGAAGGTTAAACATATTAACTGTTCCGCAAAGAAGAAGAAAATACAAATCGCCACCTGGATTAAACTGCTGCTAATGATAGCCGGCACTATTTTTGTCGGGCTGGGGGTTATCGGTATATTTCTGCCCGTAATACCCGCAACACCCTTCCTCCTGCTGGCGGCTGCCTGTTATGCCAAGAGCTCGCGGAGGTTCTATTGCTGGCTTTTAAATAACAGGTGGTTTGGTGTTTACATAAAGAACTACAGGCAGAAAAAGGGGATGCCGTTAAAGGTAAAAATACTTACCGTGGCATTGTTGTGGTTGACCATCCTGATTTCGGTTATATTTGCCGTTCAATCTTTAGCGCTCAGGATAGTTCTTATTATCATAGCCATCGGCGTTTCCGTGCATCTTCTCTCCTTAAAGACACTGAAAGAGTAATAAAGGAATCCGGAGGAGTGAAGCGGTGGCGAAACTGACATTCTAGGGCGGCATAAATGAAATAGGCGGCAATAAGATTCTTCTGCAGGACGGCACCGCAGCCTGTTTCTGGATTTCGGTTACTCCTTCAAAGCAAACAAGCAGCTCTACGAGGAATATCTGAGACCGCGCGGCGGTGCCGGTTTACTTGATCCTCTGGAGACGGGTTTAATACCACCCCGGGAGGGGCTTTACCGGAACGATTTAGAGATACCGGGATTGTGGCAACGCTTCGGCAATAATCCTCTCTATAAAAAAATGGGTAACGTTGACGGGGTGCTGTTATCCCATGCTCATATGGACCATTCCGGCTACATTTCTTTCCTTAAAGCAGACATACCAGTGTATTCCACGGCAGTTACTGCATTTATTGCAAAAGCCAATCAGGACTCCGGCAGGGCAGGCTTCGACCAGCAGGTTTGCTACTTCCGCCCGGTTTCTTACGATTGCCCTTCCGGCTGGCAGCAGATGGCTTGCCTCAGTGATAGAGGGAATAAGAGGCAGCGGCAGTTCTGTATAGAACATGGAGAAAGTTTAAGCCCACAGGCAATACGTTTCTGGGAAGAAGGCTTTCGGAAAAGGACAGCCAGGCAGGGGGAGTTTATTCACTCTCCTCTGGTCGGTCATAGCGGTTGCAGCTTTCAGCTGCGCTGTTTCCCGGTTGACCACTCCATCCCCGGCGCATGCGCCTGAGGCATTGAGACGGAAGCCGGCTGGATTATCTATAGCGGCGATCTGCGATTGCACGGCAAACGCGCTCATCTGACGGAGGAGTTTATTAAACAGGCGGCAAAACTAAAGCCAAGAGCCCTCATACTTGAAGGCACCAACCTGCATGATGACGATAGTTTCAGCAGGGGAAATATAAGTGAGCAAGAGGTATATGAAAGTGCCCTGGAGGCAATTGCCAGCTCGGATGGATTGGTTATTGCCGATTTCTCTCCGAGGGATATAGATAGATTGCTTTCCTTCCTGCAGATAGCTAAAGATACAGGCCGGAAACCGGCGATACAGCCCAAGGATGCCTACCTGCTGAAAACAGTGGGATTACTGGAACCTCAGATACCCGATATCGCCGGTGACGATAGCATTGTTATTTACCAGAAAACAACCGCCAGTAAATCTCCCGATTATTGGCAGCGTGATATATTTGAGGAGTATCGGGATAAAACCGTTCTGGCTGATGATATAAACTCGGCGCAGGATGAGTTTATCCTCTGTTTCAGTTTCTTTGATATCAATGAACTGCCCAGTATCCGACCGGTATCGGGCAATCTGTATGTCTACAGCTCAAGCGAGTCCCACGATGAAGAGCAGGAGATTGATTTCCGCCGTTTGCATAAATGGCTTGAACACTTCGATATAAAGGGGTTCGGTTTGCCTGCTGAGAAGGATGGAGAGTGGCTGATACCTGAAGCCGAAAAAGGACTGCACGCTTCAGGGCATGCCTGCGGTAGAGACCTGCTGAAGGCCGTGCAGGATATAAAGCCGGAGATTCTCATACCTGTTCACAGCGAGCGCCCGGACCTGTATATTGACCCCTTAAAAAACAGTGATATAGATATTATCCTGCCCGAAGTGGGTAGGGTGGTAGAACTCTCCTAAGAAACTGGTACTATTTTACTATCCCATTAGTACCATCGGGCGATTGTAATTTAACCGTCTCTGTCATTAAATTATAGTAGTACAAATAGGGTAAAGCAGGTTGGTGAAGAGATGGAAAAATCAAAAGAAACAAGTGAAAAGGCAGAAAATATTAAGCCCGCCACCGGTGAGTTTATGGCGGAATTAACGCAGGCGACAGAGAGAATTATTGCTGAAGCCGGCGAAAAGGCCGGGCGAGAGGCAGAGCAGGAATTGGAAAGGGTTCTGGGCGAATATGAACGTAAGACGAAGCAGATTATCCTTAAGATAAAAGAAGATACAAAAGCAAAGACTGCCGAAATCACCGCCAAACTGAGCGAAGCCATTATGATCAGTATTGAGCAAGCCTCGGCAAAAGCGGTAAACAGTATGGTGTCAGAATTAAGCATCAGGGCTGGGGAGTTAACCCGGAAAATGCAGGAAACGGCTGAGAAAGAACCAAACCAGGAGATAAGCAAGGCGTCAACCGGGTTGCGGGATAATATCGAAAACACCTATAAAAGTGCCTCGCAAGAAGGTTTGGATGTAGTTGAGGCAAAGAAGGAAGATGCTGGCAAGGAAGCTGAGCCTGTTATGGAAGAAGGGGAAATAAAGTTAAATCAATCAATCGAGTCTGAAGATTTTGACCAGTGGCTTACACACTAGTGATGGAAGTGGGCAACTGTATGAGAATGAAGGATTTTGGCAGGCTAATCCGGCAAAAAAGGATTATGATGTCGCTGACCCTGCGGGAACTGGCTGATAGATCGGGTATATCGCCTTCCTATCTCGGCCGCATTGAGCGCAGCGAACGCTTTCCCTCGGCAGGTGTGTTAAAGAAAATCGCCGGACCATTAGACCTTAATGTAAACGAGCTGTTTATCCTTGCAGGCTATCTTCCGCCGCAATCCAATAACAAATCCGAACTGCAGTTTGG
>PVMS01095749.1_pt1 | contig 13286 bp, 11 predicted proteins | sample 1853461 | NCBI WGS metagenome assembly PVMS01 (sample SAMN08582032, study PRJNA380276) | Marine sediment metagenome, whole genome shotgun sequencing project. | isolation source: ocean sediment barecode stripped | collected 2017 | reverse complement strand
GGTACAGGCGGCGGAACAGGTTAAAAGGGGCAACCTGGACCATCGCACAAGCTACAGGGGCGACAATGAGCTGGGTCTTCTCAGCCAGACCTTTAACGATATGACGCAGAGCCTCGAGGTGCAGTATCGCACGCTGGAAGATCAGGTGGCCGAACGCACACAGAGACTGCATAAATCCAACCAGGCGCTCTACTTTTTGTACAAAACATCCCGGGAAATATCTTCCAGCCCCTACGATCAACAGTTGCTCAACATCTTCCTGTCTGATTTGAAAAAGGTGATCGAAGTCGAGCTGATTAACATCTGCGTCAACCCGGAGCCCAATGTTGCCGAATACGATCTCATCACGACCCGGGCGACAAGCGAAGGAATGTGTTTTGGCGACTGCGATGACTGCACTATGGCCTCCGGTTACGCGGTGAGGTCGTCGAACCGGAATGTCTCCCTGCCACTGAAAAACCGTGACGACAAGTACGGGTTTATCTATGTGCGTACCCGCGGCGGGGTGGATATGGAGCCCTGGCAATACCAGTTGTTGAAGACAGTCGCTGAAACCCTGTCTACCGCTTTTGCTTTTCACCACACACTGGCGCAGGAGCGCCGGGTAATTCTGCATGAAGAGCGCTCAACCATTGCCAGGGAGCTTCATGATTCACTGGCGCAGTCCCTTTCCTATATGAAATTGGAGGTGGCTCGCCTGAAAAAAATGATAGAGCGGGGCTTCGAAGCGCAAAAGGTGGAAAGTGCGATTAACGACCTGCAGGAAGGGCTGAATGCAGCCTACAAGCATTTGCGGGAACTGCTGGTCACATTCAGGGTGAAGCTGGATGCGCCGAATTTAAGCGCGGCACTGGAACATGCCGTAGAGGAATTTGATACAAAAACATCGGCCAGCGTGACCCTGGATTATACCCTGGGTGCCTATGCCATGGCGCCGAACGAGGATATACATGTGCTGCATATCCTGCGTGAGGCGCTGAATAACGCGGTAAAGCATTCGCAGGCGGACTGTATCGCGGTGCGCTGCGGTCGCAGTGACAGTGGCGAGGCTGTTTTTGTTGTTGAGGACAATGGCATTGGCATGCCCCACAAGCCTGAAAAGCAGCACCACTATGGCATCTACACAATGCGCGAGCGGGCGCAGCGCCTCGGTGGTGAATTGACCTATGATCGTCGCGCATCGGGCGGAACCCGGGTGCGACTGCGATTGAAACGCGCGCCGGACCTTTTGCGCGCCTGAGCGATTCCATGTAGGGCCGAATTGAGCCTGCCCCATGACCGCAGGGAATGCTTCGGGTATATTCGGCCAACGGCCATTGATCGATTAAATTCGACTCCACAAAAATTTGATAAAAGAGAAGCCTGAATGCCTGAAGCCAAGAATACCGTCCTGCTGGTCGATGATCATCCCCTGCTGCGCAAGGGTGTCAGCCAACTGCTGGAGTTGGAAGAAGATATCGAAGTGATTGGCGAGGCGTCCAGTGGCAAGGACGCCATCGTCCTGGCGCTGGAACATAAGCCGGACCTGATACTACTGGACCTCAGCATGAAAGGCATGGACGGCATAGAAACATTGGGCGCCCTGCGCGATGCCGGTGTAGACTCGCGTATTGTGGTATTCACGGTGTCTGATGATCGCACCGATGTGGTGTCCGCCCTGAAATCCGGTGCGGATGGCTATTTGCTGAAAGATACCGAGCCCGAAGAGTTGGTCGACAGCATACGCCAGGCCTGTGCCGGCAAGATGGTGCTCAGCGAGCAACTCACTGAAGTGCTGGCCCTGTCGTTTCGCAACGAGCGAAAACAGCAGGGGCCTGATTTGGCCTCGCTGACTCGCCGTGAGCTACAGATAGTGAAGTATATTGCCGAGGGTATGAGTAATAAACAGATTGGGCGCAAGCTGGATATCGCTGAGTCCACCGTCAAAGTGCATGTCAAGCATCTACTCAAAAAGCTGGGCTTGCGCTCGCGAGTCGAGGCGGCGGTGTGGATGGTGGAGCAGCAGAAGTAGTTTTGCGCCTCGCTGGGGCCGGCCTACCACTAAAAAATCACAGGCCGGCGCGACCTTGTAAGAGATTGCTTTTTATATGTTTAACTAATTGATTATTAAAGGGAAAAATACAATGTGATATTACTACTTTGGGGGTATTTTCCCCTTCATGACGAGGCAGCCAATTTACTGTACATGATCTACATCAACGCTGGCTCACGCGATAGTAAATATATTGCGCTCAGAAAAATTTCGATGGAGTGTTAACAATGTCAGAAAGCAGAATCAATTTACTGAATTTCAAAGATCCTAAAATCAAAACGCTACACTTTACCTGGTTTGCGTTTTTCCTGACCTTCGTGGTCTGGTTCAGCCACGCACCCATGTTAGCGGTGATCAAGGAAGCCTTTGATTTGTCAGCGCAACAGGTCAAGGCGCTGATGATTCTCAATGTCGCCATGACGATTCCGGCGCGGATCGTCATCGGTATTTTGGTGGACAAATTCGGCCCCCGCCATGTCTACAGCGGCTTATTGATCCTCTCCGGGGGGATCTGCCTGCTGTTCGCCACCGCCAACAGCTACGAGCAGCTGGCCTTGTTCCGCTTTTTGCTTGGTTTTGTCGGTGCCGGCTTTGTGATCGGTATCCGTATGGTGGGTGAATGGTTTCCCGCCAAGCAAGTTGGCCTGGCGGAAGGCATTTATGGTGGTTGGGGCAACTTTGGCTCCGCTGCCGGCGCCATGAGCCTGCCTATCATCGCCCTGATGATAGGCGGTGATAATGGCTGGCGTTACGCTATTGGCGGTACCGGAGTGATTGCGGCGATTTACGGTGTCATTTACTTCTTCAATGTACGCGACACCCCAAAAGGGTCCACCTACTTCAAACCTAAAAAGTCCGGTGGTCTGGAAGTCAGCAGCTGGGGGGATTTCTGGTTTCTGTTGGCGATGAACATTCCCATGTATATCGCGCTGGCGGTGCTGACCTGGAAACTGTCACCCGTCAACCTCGGCCTGCTAGGAGGCACAGCCTGTACCATTATCTATGTCGGCCTGATTGCGTTGTATATATTCCAGTCCAGTCAAATCTGGAACGTCAATCACGAGCACCTGAAAGAGGGTGTACCCGAGATGCAGCGCTACAAGTTCAAGCAGGTGGCGATTCTCAACTGGTCTTATTTCGCGACTTTCGGCTCTGAATTGGCCGTGGTGTCCATGTTGCCATTGTTTTTTCTGGAGACCTTCGATGGTCTCTCCCCGGTCAAGGCCGGACTACTGGCCTCTGGCTTCGCGTTTATGAATCTGGCGGCTCGCCCCGGCGGCGGCTGGATGAGCGACAAGTTCGGCCGGCGTAAAACGATGATGATTCTGATTTGCGGCCTGACAGCCGGCTATTTAGTACTCAGCCAGATCGATGGGGGCTGGTGGATTCCACTGGCTGTTATCGCCACCATGTGCTGCTCCTTCTTCGTGCAGGCGGGTGAGGGCGCGGTATTCGCCATGGTGCCCCTGGTACAGCGCCGGATGACCGGACAGATCGCCGGTATGACGGGCGCCTTTGGCAATGTGGGCGCTGTTACCTACCTGACCATCCTGTCTTTTGTGGATTACAGTACCTTCTTTATGCTGATCGCCGCATCCGCGGGCCTGATCTTCCTGCTGGTTTTGTTCCTCGAAGAGCCGGAGGGAAAAATGGCGGAGATCCTGCCCGACGGTACGGTTCAGCTTATCGACGTAACTTGACATAAAGTGAACAGGCCCGGCCCTTGTCGGCCGGGCGCGCTGGATAACAGGGCGGGCGGATAGTTGCAACAGGCGAGATCTTTCAAAGCCACCGTAGCCACATACACGGATGCGGGGGCTAAAAAGGCCATCAACGAAGATGCCATCGGCTTTCGTGTGCCTGAGGCTGCACTTCTTTCCACCAAGGGCGCTGTGGTCGTGGTTGCCGACGGTGTCAGTTCCGCTGAAGCGGGCAGGGAAGCCGCGCACCGCTGCGTTGAAGCGATCCTGGATAACTACTTTACGACGCCCGAACTGTGGAGCGTTAAACACTCTGTCCAGAAAACACTGACCAGCCTCAACAGTGAGCTGTACGACCTGGGGCGCGCGATGCCCGACGAGGCCCGGGGCTATATCTGTACGCTCAGTTTGATGGTGATCAAGTCGCATCTGGCGTATCTGTTCCACGTGGGCGACAGCAGAATCTACCGGCTCAGCGCTGAGGATGATTCCTTCACTCAGCTCACCAAAGACCATGTGGCGTCGATCTCCAGCGAGAAGCAATACCTGATCCGCGCCATGGGCATGGATACCACCCTGAATATAGACGCCAGCACGGTAGAGTTGCGCCAGGGCGATATTTTTTTCCTGGATACAGATGGCATCCATGATTTTCTCAGTGACGATGAAATCAGGGGGCTTATCACCGGTGGTCAGGATGATTATGAGCAAACCTGCCAGCAGCTGGTTGAGCGGGCATTAGCGGCCGGGAGTGACGATAATCTCAGTTGCTGCCTGTTGCGCATCGATCACCTGGGGGTGGAAGAGAAAGGCGATTTCAGCGAGCGCCTGACCAAACTGCCATTCCCCCCGGAGCTGCGTCCCGGCCTCAAGATAGACGGCTACGAAGTATTGCAGGAGTTGTGGGCGAGTGAGCGCAGCCAGTTGTATATTGTTCGCGATATGCAAACCGGTGAAGAGTTGGTGATGAAAACCCCCTCCGCCACCTACGATGACGACCCCGCTTACATCGAACGCTTCATCGCCGAAGAATGGATTGGCAGCCGAGTCAATCACCCCAATGTGGTGAGTATTGTGCCGGCCAAAAAGGGCGCGCAACACTTCCTCTATTATCTGATGGAGAAAGTGCCTGGCATCACCCTGCAAAAGTGGATTGAGCAGAACCCTGAAGCCAGGCCCAGTGTTATTGCGCGGATGATCCTGAAGATTGCCGATGGCATGTTTGCGATGCATGCGCAGCAGGTGGTTCACCAGGACCTGAAGCCGGGTAATATCATGATTCTGCCGGATGGCAGCGTCAAGATCGTCGACTTTGGCGCGGTTTACGCGCCGGGTTTACAGGAGATTTTCAATCCCTTTGAACAAGAAATCGCCCTGGGGACGATGGACTATGCGGACCCTTCCTACCGCTTTGGCATCAATACCTACACCAGGGGCGATATATACTCCCTGGGGGTCATCGCCTACGAGATGTTTACCGGGGGCAGCCTGCCCTATGGCCAGCGTATGGAACGCTGTAAAACGCTGGAGGACTTTTACAAGCTCGAATATACCCCCAGTTATGAACACCGGGAGATTATCCCTGTATGGTTTGATAAAGCGCTGGAAAAAGCCTGCAAAAATAACCCGGATGAGCGCTACGATTCCCTGGAGGAGTTTATTCACGACCTGCAGCATCCCAACCCGGAGTTTCTCAAAGACAACCCCGCCAGCAAGAATGAAGGGAATACGGTTTTCTTCTGGAAAATCCTGTCTTTCCTGTGGTTGGCGGTACTGTTGGTCGTGCTCATTCTGGTGTTTCAGAATACCGACTGACGCCGGCGCGCTACTGCGCCCAGCTTTCCCGGCATAGCCGCAACCAGCGTTTGAGCGCAGCACTGTGGAATTTCTTGCGGTGCGTGATGATGTACAGCTCCCGGCGAAAATCGCGCCCCGGCACCGGCAACGGCACCAGTGATCCGCGCTTGAAGGCCTCAACCAGGCTGATACGTGACAGGCAGCCCACCCCCAGGTCGGCCTCCACCGCCCGCTTGATGGCTTCGGTGTGTTGCAACTCCATGGTGATATGTAGGTCGGTGAGAATGCCGTGCATGGCCCGGTCGAAGGCCTGGCGTGTGCCGGAACCGGGTTCACGCAAAATCCATGGCAGTGTCATCAAGTCGTCGTCAGTGAGCGCCTCCGCGCAGGCCAGCGGGTGGTCCGGGGCGGCGAATACCACCAATTCATCCGGGCGCCAGTGGGTGGTGTCCAGGTCCCGGTGATGAAACTCTCCCTCGATAAGCCCCATGTCCAGCTCGAAACTGGCGACGCGCTCGGCGATGGACTCGGTATTGGCTACGCTCAAGGCGATATCCCCCTGCGGGTAACGCCTGCGAAAGTCGGCGATCATGGGCACCGCCAGATAGTTGCCAATGGTGAGAGTGGCGCCTATTTGTAGGCGTCCTGTGACATCGTTACCGGCCAGTGCCTGCTCAAAGGCCCTGGCCTGGGCCAGCAGATTTTCCGCCTGGGGGCGCAGTTGCGTGCCCAGTTCGCTGAGCTGCAACCGCTTGCCCACCCGGTCGAACAACTGCACGGCGAACTGTTGTTCAAGTTCTTTTAGCGAATTGCTCGCGGCCGACTGGGACATGGCGAGACTGGCGGCGGCCCGGGTGACGTTTTCGTGTGCGGCGGTGGCGAGAAATACTTCCAGTTGGCGCAGGCTGTAGCGCATGATTCAGTCTCTCTATAGTTATAACAGCAGTATATTCATAAAACAGATATAGGTTATGTAATATAATCATTTTACCAATATATGATCAAACCTTATTCTATAGCTATCGACTGATCGCTACAGGACACCAACACATGGCAAGCATACTTCGTGAGGAAGTCACCGCCGTTCATCACTGGACGGACCGTTTGTTCAGTTTCAAGACGACCCGCAACCGGGGCTTTCGTTTCAAGAATGGCCATTTCACCATGATCGGCCTGGAGCGCGAGGGCAAGCCGCTGATGCGCGCCTATAGCATGGCCAGCGCCAATTATGAGGATGAGCTGGAATTCTTCAGTATCAAGGTGCCCGACGGTCCCCTTACCTCGAAACTACAGAATATCAGGGTGGGTGACGAAGTGCTGGTCAACAGCAAAGCCACCGGTAGCCTGATACAGGACAGCCTGCTGCCGGGCAAGAACCTGTATCTGATAGCCACCGGCACGGGCCTGGCCCCGTTCCTCAGTATCATCAGGGACCCGGAGATATACGAGCAGTATGACAAGGTGATTCTGACTCATGGCTGTCGCTACACGGAGGAACTGGCTTACCGTGACCTGATAACCGAGCATTTGCCGCGGCACGAGTATCTGGGTCGGGACGTCCGCGACAAGCTTATCTATTACCCGACGGTGACGCGAGAGAAGTTTGAGAACAACGGCCGCCTTACCGACTTGCTGCGCAGTGGCAAGCTGAGCGCGGATATTGGCCTGCCTGATATCAACCCCGGGAACGATCGGTTTATGATTTGTGGCAGCCCCGCTATGTTGAAGGAACTGGCCACCTTACTGGACGCTCGCGGTTTTCTCGAAGCGCGCCGTGGGCGGGCGGCGCATTATGTGGTTGAGCGGGCGTTCGTTCAGAGCTGATTTTCGCCGTTTACCCGGTGGTCTGGCGGCAGCCCTGCAACGGCATAAAACCTTGCGGGAGGGGCTCAGTGCTCGGCGCTTGAAACAGTATTTTTTAGCTCCTTGTAGACCTTTACCCCTTTCTTGCGCTGCAGCTTGAGTACCTCGATGTCCTGCTTGATCTTGCGGCGTTCGTGCTCCTCGTCAATCTGTTCCAGTTTGGCGTGGAGTTCCTTCTGTTTTTTCTTTAATTTCTGCAATACCTTACGCAATTTTTTTATATGTTTTTTATCGGCATCGACTTCGCTTTCAAGTAGCGCGCTCAGCTTTTCAAACAGTTTTTCGTTTGTCATATCAATTCCTCAGGGATGTCTCTGCGGCCTGGTCCCTGGCGACCGCATCGGCGATCGTGTCGATTTCGTGGGGCTCCAGTGCCAATTCATCGTGTAACTCGTCGTCAGCGGTCAGGGCGGCTTTGTGTAGCGCCTCATACATATCAAGCAACCTCTGAATCACCTCCTTGACGTAGGAGCCATCGTTGATCAACGAGGTGGCCGCCAGTGAGGTAATGAGGCCTTCGCGAATCAGCTTGTCGACTGCGAGCGCCGCCTGGTTTTCCGTATCGACAATGGCTACTCTGATCTTGTCCAGTGACAATAGTGTTACAACGGCGTCATCGCCGTCGCGCAATGCCGCCAGCTCGCGCAGCACCTCGCCGATGCGTGCGCGGAAATGGTTGTACTCACGCCGGATATACGTGTTGTCACTTACCATGGACGGTAGCAGGTTCTTGCGCAGGTGTTTGACCGCTTTGATCGCCGCGACCACGTCCATATTGGCGCGCCTCAAGGCATTGTAGGCGTCCGCGAGTTCGCGTGGGGCCTCGGCCTGGGCGCGGCTCAAAAATTCGATATTGGCGCTGTAAATATCCTTGATATTACGTACGTACTGATCATCCAGATCCAGTGAGATAATTTTCCCGGGAGATTCCACCAGGCGCCATAGGTCCTCATCGCCGGTGATGCTGGCCCGACGCAGGCTGATGCCGTGTGCGATCACGGTAAAGGCGTTGCGGAACAGGTGCTGGGTTTCCTTGGTGACAGCTTGCAGGGCGACATCGGGAAGGGCCAGCGACGCCTCGCTGAGATAGCGTGGTCCGTCGCGTTCGGCTTTGTCTTCACGCAGTCGCAGCTCCAGCCACTTCACCAGGGTATTTATCATCGGCAGCATAAGTAGTACGCCCAGCAGGTTAAACAGGGTGTGGAATACCGCGAGTTTAAGCGTATGGTCGTTCTGCGCGATGCCCACCCAGGCGCTGATGGTATCCACTGCGACTAACAGCGGTTGCATGAACACCAGGGCCGCCAGGCCTGTCACCAGATTGAATACCAGGTGCGCAGCGGCCAGGCGCTTGCCGCTGATATTGGCACTGAGTGAGCCCAGTATGGCGGTGATCGTGGTGCCGACATTGGCGCCAATGGCCAGTGCCAGGGCGTTATCATAGGTGATTTGTCCCACTGCCAGCGCGGTGATGATGAGCGTCAGGGTGGCGTGGCTGGACTGCATGATGACTGTGGCTACAATGCCGATCAGGGTGAATACCAGTAGCCCGGCGATACCTGTCATGGCGTATTGTGTCAGGTCGATGGTCTGCGAGTAGGCGAAAAACCCCTCTTTCATATAGTGAATGCCCAGGAACAGGAAGCCGATACCCACCAGTATCCAGCCCAATCCCTTTACTTTCTGCGACGATTGCATCAGGAACACCACGCCGAACACGAGAATCGGCAAAGCATAAGCAGAAAGCTTCACCTTGAGGCCAAAACCGGCGACAATCCATGCCCCGGTAGTGGTGCCCAGGTTGGCGCCGAAAATGATGCCGATACCCTCTGCCAGGCCAATTAACTGGGCACTGAGAAATGAGATGGTGATCACTGAAACCAGGGAGGAGGATTGCATCAGTGTGGTGCTGACTATGCCGAAAGTCAGGCTTTTCCACAGTCGGTCGGTGCTGCGGGTGAGCACCCGTTGCAGTGTGCCACCGCTGTAGGCTTTGAAGCCCTGTTCCATGCACAGCATGCCGAACAGGAACAGTGCGACGCCGGAGGCGATATCCTTGAAATTGCTGCTCACCCAGAACCCGTACGACAGGACCATGAAAATCGAGGGGAGGAGGATGCGACCAAGCATGGGCTGGAGTAGATATCCTATAAGTCAGGGCACTACATTGGATTATAATGGTAAAACAAAAGGGCGGGGCGTTTAAATCATGGATCTGAATGATATTTCTCAAATAGAGAAGGCTGCGGGTTTCGGCCGTTCCGAGCTTTTCCGCCTTGGCACGGCGCTGCTTTTTATTATTGGCATCATGTTGTATTCCGTCGGTTCCATTGGCGATACGCCCGGCAGCGTGATGTTGATCGTGGCGGCGATGATCGGCGGCTATATGGCGGTGAATATCGGCGCCAATGATGTCGCGAACAACGTGGGGCCGGCGGTCGGTTCGCGCGCGCTGACGCTGACCGGAGCCATCATCATCGCGGCCGTGTTCGAGGCTGCCGGTGCGCTTCTAGCCGGTGGCGAGGTGGTGGGTACGATAAAGAAAGGCATCATTGATCCGGCGTTGATCGAGAATACGGACACATTCATCTGGGTGATGATGGGCGCGCTGCTGGCCGCGGCGGTGTGGCTCAATATCGCCACGGCTATGGGGGCGCCGGTGTCGACGACCCACTCCATTGTGGGCGGCGTACTGGGCGCGGGTGTAGCCGCCGGTGGTATCGACATCGCCAACTGGGGAAAAATGTCCCAGATCGCCGCCAGTTGGGTTATTTCACCCCTGCTGGGTGGCCTTGTCGCCGCGGCATTTCTGTACCTGATAAAACGCACCATTACCTATCAGAAGGACATGTCCGGTGCGGCCGAGCGTATGGTGCCCTTGTTGGTGGCCTTGATGGTGTGGGCTTTCGGCACTTATCTGATGCTGAAGGGCTTCAAGAAGGTCTGGGAGGTCGATTTTTCCACAGCCCTGATGATCGGCCTGGCTCTGGCGGTGGTGGTTTACGCAGTGGTTCGCCCTCTGGTCAAACGGGTAAGCAGCCGGCTACCCAATGAAAAATCCAGCGTTAACCACTTGTTTACGCTGCCCTTGATCGGTGCGGCCGCCCTGTTAAGCTTTGCACATGGAGCCAATGACGTGGCCAACGCGGTGGGGCCGCTGGCGGCGATCAACGAGGCTATTTTATACGGAGAGATCGCCGCTAAAGCCGCCATCCCCCTCTGGGTGATGATGGTGGGCGCGATAGGGATCGCACTGGGGCTGGCACTGTATGGCCCCAAGCTGATTCGCACGGTGGGCTCTGAGATTACCGAACTGGACCAGTCCCGCGCTTATTGTGTCGCCATGGCGGCGGCCATTACGGTGATTATCGCTACCCAGATGGGTTTGCCCGTCTCCTCTACCCATATCGCCGTTGGCGCTGTGTTTGGCGTGGGTTTTTTGCGCGAATATCTCAAGGCGAACCACGCTAAACGCATCGATGAGATCAAGTCCCATCACCATGGGGCCGATGAAGAGATTGTTGAAACCTATCTCAGTCGATTTGAGGCGGCCAGTGTTTTCGACAAGGGTATTATGCTGGAAGAACTCAAAAAACAGGCGGCGGCCAGTGGTTTAAGCAAGAAAGAACGCAAGAACCTGAAGCGTATTTACCGCACCGAACTGGTCAAGCGCGCGGCACTGCTGAAAATCGTCGCGGCGTGGCTGGTTACCGTTCCCGCCTCCGCCGCGTTGGCTGCCTTATTTTTCTTCGCCATCCGCGGCATGATACTGGTGTCGTGAGTAACTAATCGCAGTAGGGGTTGTGGCGCGGAGCAGCGGGAAGTCCCCGGAAGCCTTCAGCAGGCCTCGTAAACCGGGAGCCAGTGTGCAATACACTAGCGCGGAACGGTCACCGGCACACGTAGTCGGGTTTCCAGGATGGTACCGGCCGGTACGTTAATGCTGGATCCGCTGGTAAGAATTGAGGCGCCAACACCTACCGCGGCGCCGGTCTTGGCACCCGATTTGCCGCCGATCAGGCCGCCGATCAGCGCTGCCCTGGCGGTACGGCCCGCGCTCTTTTTGGCTTCATTACCGGTTTTTGCTTGCATGCCCTCGGTGGCGATCTCGAACAATTGGTCATTGATCATGATGTCGGTGAATTCGATGCTCATCGAGGATGACCCCACCGCGCGTCCGCCCTGCTTGGACTGGGTGATCCGCCCGTGTACGAAGGCTCCCCGGGGTACGGCGGTGATGCCGTCGATGACGATGGCGCTCTCCAGTTGCGCGCGGAAGCGGTGGCCGGCTTGCTGTCGTTTGGAATCAATGGTATCCGTGGTACGCAGCACCAGGCGGGTACCTGAGGGGATGGTCACAGTGGTCGGGGCTGGCGGCGGCGCGGATTTCTTGGCCGGGGCAAGGGCCGGTGCCGGCGCAGCTTTGGTAGCGACATCGGTGCTGACACTATTGCTGAGGAAAATGCCCGCGACTTCGGCCTCTGTGAAAGCCTCTATCCCATCGCCGGTATTGAACATCACGATACCGTTGCTACTGCCAACAAATTTACCTTCTAGCAGGGTGCCATCGTCCAGCTCCAGGGTGTCGGCGAATACAGCGCTGATGGCCAGTGCGGATAACGCGGCCAAGGCGATTAACAGTTTTTTCATGGTGGAGTCCTTACGTGGGGGGCGGGTTTCAGACCGCTACTATAGTTTTTATGGTAGGTGGATGACAAGTACTGCCTGCCGCGTGGCCTCGCGCCGGCTTGCCGATTGTCGGGGAACAACCCGGTCGTGAGCGGGTCAACATTTCAGCGCTACCGTATATACCAAACTATAGTAGTATCTGCCGAGGCATCCACACAGTACCGGAATTGGAGATAACGATGAACAAAGAGACACGCGGTAAGCGCACCCTAGCTGTACCCGCCCTGGGATTGTTATTATCGGCAGTGCTGCTGTTGGTTGCGCCCGGGGCATGGGCCCATGAGAGCGCTGCGCAAAGTGCCACCTTCGATAACCTGGTGCCCGTCAAGGACCCGAAAGCCGCGGCGGCCTTTATCGATCCCGAAGCGGACTTCAGTGTCTTCAAACGTGTCGCCATCATCAAGCCTATCGTGGCATTTCGCAGTAACTGGCAGCGCGACCAGAACCGCAACCGGGCGCGCAACATCAGTACCCGGGATATGGACCGTATCAAGGCGGACGTGGCGACCCTGTTTGAACGGGTGTTTACCGAGAAACTGGAAGCCGCCGGTTACGAGGTGGTCGACGTGGTGGGCGATGATGTGATGGTGGTGCGCCCGGCGATTATCGATTTGGACATCAGCGCCCCCGATACGCGCAGTGCCGGGCGATCCTATAGTTTTTCCGCATCGACCGGCTCGGCCGTGCTCTACATAGAGTTGTTTGACGGACTGAGCGGCGATATCATAGGCCGCGCCGCCGACCGCCAGACCGTTCGCAACGCGGGGGGCAGGGTCGCGTGGAGCAACAGTGTTACCAACCGCGCCGATGCCCGCCGTATGATTGGAGGCTGGGCTGACAGTCTGGTAGGTTTTTTGCAAAGTCACTATAAGTAAGCGCCGCGTGGCCGTATCCGGGTGAGTTGATAATATGTTTCTTTTTACACACCGCACGCCGTTGGTTCTGGTTTGCGCGCTGTTGTTCAGCGCTTGCACCAGCATGGCCACGACGCCCGCCGCCAAGACGGACTACAGCCAGACTTTCGATTTTTCCCAGGTTAAAAATATCGCCATACAAGCAATCGATCGCACCGTATTGTCCACAGCTCCGCGTGGCCGTATCCGTGTGAGTTGATACTATGTTTCTTTTGACACACCGCACGCCGTTGGTTCTGGTTTGCGCGCTGTTGTTCAGCGCTTGCTCCAGCATGGCCACGACGCCCGCCT
>PVMS01011632.1_pt1 | contig 13287 bp, 8 predicted proteins | sample 1853461 | NCBI WGS metagenome assembly PVMS01 (sample SAMN08582032, study PRJNA380276) | Marine sediment metagenome, whole genome shotgun sequencing project. | isolation source: ocean sediment barecode stripped | collected 2017 | reverse complement strand
GGCGGCAGTGCCCTACGCAGTTTCGCCAGGGTAGGGAAGCTGTAATAGGGGCCATCAGCCTTGTCGATTTCGCCGGTTTCAGAGTGTCCGACAACCGATGCGGGCCGGTATACCCGCCAGGGAATGTTGCATTCCTCGCGCACCACGGCTTCGGAGTCATGCTTGGTGCGAAAATAGGGGTGACTCAGCTCGCCCGCTTCCTTGAACATGCCTTCACGGAAGGTGCCCTGATATCTGCCGTGGGCGGCTGCGATTGCGGCTAGGGTTGGCGAGACGGCAGTATTACCTCGCTGGCATAACGTTCAATCTGGGAGAGCTTTTGTGCCAGGGTGCGCTGGTCGGGTTTGCCGCTGTACACGTTATAGAAACCTACGTACACGAGATCAACGCCGACTTTTTCCAATCGCGCTATACCCGCCGGGGTGTAGGCGTCCGCCCCAGTGGTATGAATTTCAAAGGGCAGTTGATCGCGCTCGTATTGCTTGCGCAACTCTGCCACCTGATTAATCATCGCTTCCAGTTCGGCACTTTCTGCGCCTGCGGCAACCCAGCCATCACCCAACCTTGCTGCACGTTTCAAGGCGGCGGGTGCATGCCCGCCCAGCAGCAGGGGTACGCGTGTCTCGGGTACCGGGCACAACTTGATTTCAGGGATGGATAGTTCGCTACCTGTGTAGCTGAAATAGTCACCGGACATTAAGCCGTTGATGATTTCAATCATGTCATCCATGCGTTTGCCGCGTCGCTCCCAGGGAATCTGGGTTGCTTCAAAGTCTTCTTTCCAGGGGCTGAGACCTACACCCAGAGAGACTCGATTGTTCGAGATAACTGCGAGGCTGGTGAGCATTTTGGCGACAATAACCGGCTGCCGTACCGCCAGTTTCACCACCGCGGTCGTAAAGCGAATACTCTCCGTTACGGCGGACAGGCGGGCGATCTGGATAAACGGATCGATAAATGGCAGGCCATCGAGAAAAGTATTGCTGCCATCTTCATTGTAAGGGTATTTGCTGACCGTTTCCCTGGGATAACAAATACTGTCTGGAATAGTGATTGCATCAAATCCCGCAGTCTCGGCGGCCTGTGCCAGGGGCACATAGTGGTCGTTGGGTTCACTGGACAAGTTGATTGAAAATTTCATGGTTTATTCCTTAATCCTGTGAATTCCTAACTGAGCCACAGCAGTGATTGGTGAAACATTGCGGCAAATTCGGCAGCTGCCTGATCATCGAATAACTCATAACTGTGACGGAAAGACAGGTGTAATTTGCCATTGTAGTTGGTGACACCCAGACCCACACCATCGGGCATGACCGCCGGTGGTGACATCCAAATCTCCAGGGCATCGCCATCTGAACCAAAGGACAGGGGCTCGGAAATACGCCCAGCATTGGTCAGGGTGGCACTGGCGGTGTGGGTGTCGTTGGAGCCCTGAAACATGAGGTTTTTCACCCACACCGGCAAGCGGGTGCTCAGGCCCAGACCCAGTAACATCGACTCGGCAAAATCCTCCTCTTTGGCCAGCCGGGACTGCTCTATGACACTTGCCAGTAACGCTGCCGGGTCTTCGCGCTGCCCACTCTCGGTATTGGTCGCGAAGGACATGGCGAAATTGCCAAACACTTCGAACCACCATTCGCGTGGTCGTAGATTGACCGGGCTGAGTACCCGTACCAATGCGCTCTCGGAGCCATGACTATCGTTCCAGATATCCACGGTGCGATGCATGGCGGCCACCAACAGATCGTTAAAGGTGCCGTCGATGTATTTTTTTGGGTTCAGCTGCGCAACGTCCTCCACCTCCAGGGTGAGGTTATGACAACCATAGGCAATTCGATCATCCTCACCGGCGGCGTGACTGACGTTGAGAATCAAGTGGTCGGCGCTGTCCCCACGAACCAACAGAACCCGTAACGGGGGAGACTCATGCAGCGGAACCTGGGTGCTGAGAAACTGATTGCGGGCCAGACTGACGCCCGCTTCATCACCGCCCTCTGCCACCATGAAAGGATCGATCCCCGGGGCCTCGGTAATCTCCCAGTACAACTGCTTGTCACGTTGCTGGGGTGCTACCTTCCTGGCCCTGGCCAGGGGGTGTGCGTCCACTGCGGCGCGCACAGCCGCCCGCATCTTGTCGGCGTCTAATGTTCCGGGTGCCTTGGCCTCGATATGTACATTGACGGGATAGCGGGCGCTGTCGGTGAGATCCAGTAATTCGTCTATTGGTGAAAAGGGGGTCTGTGTTGCACTCATGCTGGTGTACTCCAGTGGCGGGCGTGGGTCCATTCCAGGAAGTCAGTGATATGGTTGAGCAGGTATTCAGTGCGAACAGAATGCATGCCGTCGAAGGCGTGTTGGCAACCGGGTAGTTCTGCGTAGGCGACCGGGGCCTGGGAATACTTGCCCAGTTCGGTGCAAAAGCTGCGTGCAAGCTGCGGGGATGTCATGACATCATTGGCACCATGAATCACGAAAAAAGGCGGCGCCTGGGGGTGTACACGGGCCATGGGTGATGCCTGATTCCACAGATCGCTGTCTTTTTGTAAGCTGCCGGGCATGATTTTTTCCGCCAGTAAATCGCGGATGGTGCGATTCAGGTCTTCGCCATCGCGATCGGTAAAATCATAGACCCCGTACAGGGGTACCGCCACATCGACGGAAGTGTCAGCAGTCTCGAACCCCGGTTGGTAGACGGGATCATTTGCCGATAACGCGGCCAGGGCAGTTAAATGCCCACCCGCAGAACCGCCGGTAATCGCCAGGAAATTCGGTTGCCCGCCATATTCCGCGATGTGAGCCTTGATCCAGTGAATCGCTTTTTTCACATCGATAATGTGGGCCGGGAAGGTATGGGCGGGGCTGAGACGGTAATTAATCGAAACACACAGCCAACCACGCTGCGCAAGATGATTTAGTAGTGGCATCGCCTGCTGTTGCTTGTGCCCCATATACCAGGCTCCGCCGTGAACTTGCAACAACACTGGGAAACCGCCCTCACGCGCTTCCAGTGGACGATAAATGTCCAGTAGATTGCGTTCACCTGCATCACCATAGGCGATGTCTTCCAACCGCACCACCCCGGGACGTGTCATAGACAGTGGCCGCAACCAATCAGCTGCAGCGATATCTGTGCGCAATTGGGGTAAGCGCTGGCCGGGGATGCTTTCCTTGAAACTCTCTCCCAGCGCACCCTTCAGGGCGTCGGCGAGAATTTCATTGGCCGCATGGGCCTGTTTGTGTAAACGCCACATGGCCAGCCAGTTGATAAGCATGAGCGCAAGGGCCATGATGCCTGCTGCTTCAGCGAGTGCGCCCATGGCGAGGAATACCGCGCTAACTAACAACTGCAAGCCGAAGAAAAACCAGGTGAGTTCACTGGTCAACAATCCGAAGATAAAAATCGGCACAATGAATACGGGAAGTGGCCGGCGCACAGATAGGCACGACACTGCACTGACTGCGATACAAAAAACTGTAAAAATAAGGAAACCGTCAGGGGTCCAGGTCATCGTAAGTCCATGTCATAATTGGAGGCTGTTTATTGTCCCTGTCGCTGCGCCTGTCGAATAGGACAGATTGCGTCGCATTTGTGAACGATAGACTTCAGTTATACGTCCAGCTTACGGCGAACCATCTCGCCAACGCGAACAGGGTTTTCCCTGCGCGCCCCGAAGAAAACGTAAATTAGACGGACTGTTACCTGTTAAAGCCCTGTCACGGGAGAGCAGATATAGTACAGTCGGATAACGCCCTGCCAGTTAATAGCCCCTGAATTTGAAACGGACCCGGTATGAGAAACACGCTGAAAAGTCGCTTTAAAGCGCTGTGCCAGTTGTCAATAATTGCCGCCGCCATTTTGCTTGTCGCCTGCAGTGCACCTGTTTTAAAGGGGCCTAATTACCCCACGGAGAGTTCGCCTTTCATCTCCCTGCACTACCCGGGTAAGTTCGAATCGATGACAGTGGAGCATCGTCTGATTTTAATTGGCGTTTTGGCCTAGGGGGAGTATAAGAGGGCGAAATTCCCGTCGCAGTCCAATCGGTAGATAGCAGTTCCAGCTTGCCTTTAGTTCCGCAGTTTTTCCAACCTGGGCAGAAGGTAATCATTACCCAGCGCAGCTGCGGAGGGCTCATACAATCGCATCACAATCATGAACATGCCCTCGGGAACCGGCAACCAGTTGACTTTGGGGTCGGCGGGTTGCGAGTGTTGCAGCGCCAGGGTGAGAGAACCGTCGGCATTGTAGTTGAGCCCCTGGGTTCTGTCGCCGATGCTGTAGCGCTGGATCGAGTTATCCTCCAATTGCAGGTCGCTCAAGCGATAGGCCGCCAGGGACCAAAAACCATTCACCGGCGGCAGTTCGCCTGCGGCAAAATGCAGTTGATACAGGCGACTGCCCTCGAGCAGTTCACCCGCTGAATCGAATACCATCGCCGGATAAAGCGATTCTTCCGGCAGGTTGCCATAACCCCCTCTGGCTACCGAGGCGCGGTGCATATAGGAGAAACCGTAGCGGCCGATTTTCCTGGAAATCATCCAGCCGTTGTAATCGGGGATAGTGCGCTGGGTAGCGGCCTGCACGATGGCCTCGCCGTCGGCCACTGCTCGTTCTAGCCCTCTCCTGGCCCCGGGAGACAGGTCTTCTGGCTTGAAATTACTGTGCCTGCCCACGCCGATAAGATCGAATTGTCTCATCAATGCAGCTTCTGCTGCTCGAGATGGCAATCTCTTCAGGCTGTTGTTTAGCACCTCGAAAAATGCCAGGTTCGACAGTGGATTAATTTCGTCAGCACTGAGCTCGGCCGGGATGCCAGGTCGCCGGCCGGGTGTAAATTCACTCAGGGGAGCCAGCCAGATATCATCGACCAGTGCCATCGCCGCGGAAAAATCTTCGGGGCCGTCCACCAGCATTCTACCTAACAACCAGCCCTGTTCACTTTCAACGCTGATGGCTTTAACGCCCGCTGGCAGTTCGCCCTCCCAGTGTGGCCCAATGAGCGCAAAATACGCTTCGGCAGTGCCAGTCGTCCGGCGCCCGATATGTTCAACCTCCGCATACAGGTTGGTCACAGCGATGGTGAAATAACGCCCTGCGGTGTCGGGTGTATGAATGATTAAGGGCTCTGCACTGATATCAAACCAACCGCTGTAGTACAGGGTATCGTTATTGGGAGCCCGAAGATTGCCCGCTGTATCCGGGCCGACGATATCCGGATAGCGATAGAGCCGATTGACTGCAGCATAGACCTGTTGGTCGCCGGGGAGGCGATGGGTCTCATTGTGCATCTGCTTGTACATATCCACGATGGGATAGCCGTAGAGATAGGCCAGTGTGCCAATGTGATAGGCCATCTGCTCTGCAATCAGTTCATCATTTTGCTTCTGCTGGGAGCTGACCATTGCGCCGAGATTGAAGTTCAGAGCAAATACCAGGATCGCCAGTCCTATTGCCGCCAGAGTAAAGAACCAGAATTTACGTGAAGTGAGACTGATCATGACCGGCCTTTCGATAGGTAAGCTTTCAAGTGGATGGTGTCCCTAGCCGCTGGCGGCCAACAAAGCCTCGTAACTGTCTCATCGCTAGCGCTCTACCCACATGGTTGGTGGCGGGAAACGCGTCAGAAACTGTCCGGTCTGAACATCGCGTCATGGCCACCATCTACAAATAATATGCTGCCGCTGATAAAACTGGCGTCATCGCCCAGTAAAAAGCTGGCTGCCTTGGCCATATCCTCGGGTTGGCCGGGGCGTTGCAGGGGAATGGTGGCCACAAATTCCTTGATCGCAGGGCCGTAGAGAGGATCATCTTCAACCGCCGCACTCATTGCTGTTCGGGTGTAGCCGGGGCCGATGGCATTCATGCGTATGCCCTGACCCGCATAGGCGGCGTTATTGCGTCGCATCCAACGGGTGAGTGCCTGTTTTGAACCGGAATAGGCCGGTTGACCCTGTATTGTGCCGGCGCGCTCTTTGGCATCTTCTTCGTTGCCGCTCAGCAGTGCATCGACATAGTCGGCATCGGTTTCCATGGGCGCCGAGTTGGAGGAAATCAATACCACTGCGCCTTTCTTTTTGGCCAGCAGTTCACGCAGGCCTTCAACCAGTGCGACCGCACCAAAGTAATTTACGCTGGGGATCAGCGCCAGATTCTCGATATGAGAACCGACACCAGCACAGGCGATAAAGCCATCGAGACCTTCGGAGACGGCGGCGGATACCGCCTTGATGGCCGCTTCGCGCCCCGCGCTGGTGGAAAGGTCGGATTCAATATCCGCATCCCTGACATCGATAGAGATGACCTTGTGGCCCTCGTTGGCAAGCTGCGCTTTAATCGCCGCGCCAATACCGCTGGCTCCGCCTGTTAATGCATATGTTTTCATGTGGATAAGCTCCTTGACTGTAGACATCACTGTAAATTCAACAGGCTGCGGCGACTAGAACATCATGGGTCAGATCAATTGACATCTTGGGTCAACTCATTTGCCTGTAACCCCGCCTTGTACCAAATCGGCGAGGACCAGGCCCGCTCCTGGATGATGGGTGAGTAAAATGCTTGCTCCGCGGCGTTTATGCAGCATTTTCCGTAGACGTCACCGGAGGCCCCTTTTTCCTGGGCGAGGAGGGTAGCGGCGTCGGCCTGTGCCGCACAACTTCTGGAAAAGGGGTTTACCCCGGCGGACTGGCACTGCAATGTGCTCCAGCGACAGCTGGGATTTTCCAGTAACCGCACGTAGTAGAAGGCACTCTTGCTGGCATCAAATTGCGGGTCTTGCCATACGGTACAGGACTGTTGCATACCGCGTCCCGCACGGCTACAGGTCTGAGGGTCGACCGTGGCGCCGTTGTCGGCGCTACCGGCAATGTCGAACACTTTTTCATGGGTATCGCCATCGGCGTCCACCCAGCCTTTGATGATCTGCACCCGCTGCAGGTCGGTGCCCGGGGAGAGCATGGTGCCCGAGTCTTTCTGGGCGCTGACCAGAAAGCGCGGCGCCCGACCCGAATCATTCGGCCCGATTTCACCGCCCATAGGAACCCCCTGCTGATAGGCCCTGCTGATCATCTCGGGGGATTGGCAGAGATCTTCATCGAGGTCTCCCGCGAAGAAGCGCAGGGTGGGGCGGGTGCCACTGGTGGCATAGGTTTCCTTGCGTCTCAGGGCGCTGAAAATACTGTCCCGGGAATTTTCCTCCGCCCAAACCACCGCATGGCCACCGGGGTTGGAGTAAAAGTGATCCTGGACATTGTTGTACTGGGAGTCCCGTCGGCCCAGGTGGCCGACAAAATTGTCTTCCTCGGCGCTACCGGGTGCCGCACTGTGGGTGTCGGTGCTACCAATAAAACCCATAACAAAAGGGTTGCTACCCAATTCCTGTTCCAGTGCCAGGCCGTCTTTGAGCGCATTGCGCACCATATTGCGGCGGGCGAATTTTTCCAGGGGCACTTCGTTGGCCCGGTCGGTGCGCACCTCACCGTGCACTGATCCGAGCATATTGAGGTTATCGGCGGCTATCTGCTCGAAATCACATTGTTCATCGACGGTATCCAGCCCCAAGCCGCGCAGACGGTCATAGCGACACTCGGACGCCCCCTTGTGTTGCACCAGCTCTACCAGCGGTTCGAAAAACAAACGATCCGTCAACTCCTGGGCACTCCTGGGATCCCTGAACATCAAGCCACCCGACAGATTGGAATTGTGCGGTATGGTCATGACGTCGCAGCCGTTGTCCAGGTCTGTGCAGTTTTCCCGCAGTTGCCGCCACAGGCTGGGGAAGCTGCCCTGGCGCCCTGTGTCGTAGATTGAGACCGGAGCCTCCGTGACTGCGGTATTGCGGAAGATGACATTGCGATGCATGTTGTTTTGGTCGAACGCTTCGGTGTATTCGTAACCGACGAAGCTGGTGAAGCTGCAGGCTGAGCTGCGGTCGTAATTGTCCTCTGCCGCCTGCTGAATATTGCCCCAAGACTCCGCGTTACCCGCATCGCAGTCGGATAAGGAACAGGCGAAAGACTTATCGGGATCGTTCTCCAATTGACCACCCAGATCGGTCCACCAGTTGGCGGCCAGCAGTTGTACCCAGATATTCTGCGCTCGGGTCATCACACAGTGGGGCCACCAATAGCCGGGTTTTCCCGCATCCATTGTACAGATATTGATTTGCCCCAGAAATTCCGCGTGATCGGTCACCGAGGTGAAGTCCAGTGGCCTGCCTATGCGCGCCTCCACGACTTGATCGCCATTGGCATCGGGTAAAATGATGGGCTCGCCTTTGGCGTAGCGGTAGGCATCCCAGGGGTCCCGGCGCTGGCTGGACAGGTATGAGTCGAAGGAGTAGCTGGTATGTACATGCAGGTCGCCGTACAGTGGTCGGCGATTTGGCTCGTAATCTGCACAGGGCTCGCGTTGCTCGGTGCGCTCGAACGCCAAAGAGGCGCGCTCCTCGGCAATGGCCGGCGTGAGGAGTAGCGCTGACAGTGGTAGGACGACGGCGAGGCTGATTATCTTCATAGCGGTGTGTTCCACATTGCCGGTTTTAATTGGATTTAAGGGCTCGTCTCACGGTGCGGTAGCTAATTCATCCCAGACTCTGCACCAGCTTTCGAGCGTCAAGTATCGCCCCTTCAATATAGCCAATGCTGCGGCCATCGCCAATGTTGGCAATCGCGGCTTTGTTGTCGCTGTTGCCGCTAAGCAAATCTGCCATTGTCGTTTCCGGTTGGGCTCCCATCGCAATGATGACATGCTGGCAAGGTGTTTCGTGCTGCTGGCCTTCTAACTGGTATATTACCCGGTTTTTCTCGATGGACGTCACCACCGCATCGGTGTGCAAGGTAGCGCCGTGTGCCCGCAATTGATGGATGACCCGGGCCCGGCGAACGATACTCAACTCAGCGCCCAGGGAACCCTCGGGTTCCAGCACAACGACCTTGCGGCCCCGCTCCACCAGATACTCCGCCAATTCCAAGCCGACCAATCCGCCGCCGATAACAACGATTTCGTGGGCCAGTGGCATCCACAACTTACTGAGGAAACGCGATAATTTTATGTGGCGCAACAGCTGCGTTAGCTGCCCGGCCTTAATCATCAGGCGCTGGAACAGGGAAAGCCTGGCAATGGCTGTTGGGTTGTTGCCCATCAATATGCCGCGCAATTCATCGCCATCAAAAACGTGGCGTTGATCTTTCCCGGGAATGGGCGGCGCTTCGCGTCGGGCACCCGTGGCGAAGATAACGTGGTCAGCACCCTCGGCCAGTATGTTTTCCAGATTTGCGCTCTTGCGCAATTGCAGGTCGATAGGCAGCGCTTTGACGGCCCCCGTTAAGTATTTGATCAGGCCCTCGTTGGGCTCATAGGCCAGGGCGGCGATGCGAGCGGTTCCGCCCAGATCTTTTTCTCGCTCCCACAGGCTCACGCTGTGGCCTTTTAGCGCCAACAGCCGGGCCGCTTCCATGCCGCCTGGGCCGCCCCCGATTATCAGCATTTTTTTGCGTTCGGAGCAGCGGGCGATGATGTCGCCCTCATGCTCGCGGCCCACATCGTGGTTGACTGCACAGCACATGGGCTTATTGATAAATATCTGACTGACGCACACATAGCAGTAGATACAGGGGCGAATGCTTTTCTCCTCGCCGCTCCCCAGTTTATTCGGCAGTTCAGGGTCCGCCAGTAGTTTGCGTCCCATGGCCAGGAAGTCGAACTCACCGGCGGCGATGCTGCGCTCACCAACATTGGGTTCAATCCGGCCCACGCCGATCACCGGAATGCTGACGGCCTTTTTGACCGCTTTGGCAAAGGGCAGAAAGCCCGCCGGTTCGTGTACCAGGGGTGCCTCGGTAAAAGCGATGGCGTGGGCAGTATTGCCGTAGGCGCTGACATCAATGGCATCGGCGCCTGCCTGTTCGCATAAGCGCGCGGTCTCGATGCAGTCCGCCAGCTCGATACCGTGCTCCATACGGTATTCCCTGGCGTCCATGCGAACCAGAATGGGAAAGTCAGCGCCGGTAGCCACGCGCACGGCGCCAACAATTTCCACCAGGAACCGGGCCCGGTTTTCCCGGCTGCCGCCGTACTGATCGGTGCGGTGGTTGGTGGCGGGGGAGAGAAAGTTGGCGATCAGGTAGCCGTGACCAGCGTGGATTTCGATCGCGTCAAAACCTGCGCGCTGGGCGCGTACTGCGGCCGCCGCGAACTGGTTGACCGTCTCGCCAATGTCGGCTTCTGTCATCTCGTAGTACTGGGGTCCCATCCCGTCCGGCCCCGCGGCCTTGATGAAATTGCCGATTTCCGCCGGTGTCAACACATTGAAAATATCGCTGCCGCCTTTCTCGACCATCGAGGGGACCGGTATCGGCCTGCCCGCTGCGGTGTCTTCCTGCGCCATCTTGCCGCCGTGGTTCAACTGGGCCGCGATTTTCGCACCGTGGGCGTGGACCCGGTCTGTGAGTTCCGTCAGCCCCGGGATGAATTCATCTTTGGAAAATCCCACGGTGTTGGGCATGGTGGCGCCATTGGGCCAGCAGGCCGCCGAGGTTTCCAGCACGATAAGCCCGGCGCCACCTTTGGCCCGGGCTTCATAGTAGGCGGTAAGGCGCTCGGTGCAGTGGCCATCTTCTGCGGCGAAGTTCGAGCCCATTGCGGCCAGGATAATGCGGTTGCGCAGCTCCATTGCGCCGATTTTTCCCGGCGACATCAAATGTTGATAATTGCTAGACATTAATCGTTGTCCTGGTTTTTGCGGTTATGGCTGATTGTTGTCCTATGGTAGCTGGCCAGGTGATACCGGCCAGAACGGAAACGTTCTAAATGATAGACATCTGCGTTCTGCGTAGGGCTGCACGGCCTGCTACGCGCGCTCGTGACCACACACAAGCGAGACTGTTTTTCATGCGAAGCCGAAACGCTCGATCGCTACCTGAAAATTCAGGCCAGCCAAGATAAGAGGCGCCGCTTTGCCGCGCCCTATGTCGCTGTCACCTCATACGCCGTCGTCGTCGACGCCAAAGACGACGCGGCGATCGCCTTCTATCCGCACTTCAATTTCCTGTAATTCCCCGGTACTCCGAACCGGCTTTACCTGCCTATGAAACAGGTTGCCAAGCTGTTCTGACCGCCAAAAAGCCTAGAGCCCACTACCCCAACAGATGAGTTTTTTGCCCGGAGATTGACCGACAAACCTCAAGACGCCGCCAGACACAGGGTCAAACAACAGTTGTACTCACGTCAGTTCAAGCTTGCGTAAGCGCAATGAATTTACAATCACTGACACCGAGCTAAAACTCATCGCCACAGCGGCAATCATCGGCGACAGTAAAATTCCGAAAATGGGGAATAACACGCCGGCGGCTACAGGAACACCCAGGGCATTATAAACAAAGGCGAAAAACAGATTCTGTTTGATATTGGTCAGTACCGCGTGGCTGAGTTGCATGGCTTTGACAATGCCCGCCAGATCCCCATTGACCAAGGTGATTTCTGAGCTTTCCATAGCTACATCCGTACCAGTACCCATAGCGATGCCAATATCCGCCTGTGCCAATGCCGGTGAATCATTAATACCGTCGCCGGTCATAGCGACCACTTTACCCTCGGCCTGCAGTTGTTTGACCCGGTTGAGCTTGTCTTCAGGCAGGCACTCGGCGACAAAACTCGTTAGCCCTAATTCGCTCGCCACGGCAGACGCTGTATTGTGGTTGTCGCCGGTCATCATAATGACTTCTACACCCTTGCCCAGCAGATCGGCAATGGCCTTGCTGCTGGTTGCCTTGATCGCATCAGATATGGCGATGAATCCTTTGGCGCTGGAATCAACAGCGATATAGGAAACGGTTTTACCGAGTTTCTGTTCTTGTTCGACTTGTGCCTGTAGCTCGGCGCTGATGGCAATATCAAACTGCTCTAACAGTTTGTTATTACCCATTACTACCTCCCGGCTTGCAATACTGCCTGTTACCCCTTTGCCGGCAACAGCCTCGAAATTAACAACCTCCGCCAAAGGCAGGTCCTGCTCTTTCGCATAGTGAACAATGGCTTCAGACAGGGGGTGCTCGCTATGCTGGCTCAGCGAGGCAACCAGTTCAAGTAAGTCATTTTCCGAACCTTCGCCTAGCGCAAACACACGGCTTACCGAGGGTTTTCCTTCGGTAAGCGTACCGGTCTTGTCGGTGATCAGCACATTGACTTTGTTCATGGTCTCCAGGGCTTCAGCATTTTTTATCAGAATGCCGTATTGTGCGCCCTTGCCGACGCCGACCATGACAGCCATAGGTGTGGCGAGGCCCAGGGCGCAGGGGCAGGAAATGATCAACACGGCAATGGCGTTGACAAAACCGTAAACCAGCGCGGGTGCAGGGCCGACTGCCGCCCAGATGATAAAAGTAATGATGGATATTGCGATTACCGCGGGCACAAAGTATTTGGCGATACTGTCGGCCAGTTTTTGAATGGGAGCACGGGAACGACTGGCATCGCTGACCATCTGGATAATCTGCGACAACAAAGTATCGGCGCCGACTTTTTCAGCGAGCATAACAAAAGACTGCGAGCCATTAATGGTGCCGGAACTCACCTGGTCGCCCACTTTTTTAGTGACAGGAATCGGCTCGCCGGTGATCATGGATTCATCAACACTGCTGCCGCCTTCAGTGACTTTACCGTCCACCGGTATCTTCTCGCCGGGTTTGACTCGCAAAAAATCCCCGACTTTTACCTCGTGGATGGAAATCACGATGTCTTTCCCGTCTTCAACCAGGGTGGTATCAGAGGGGGCCAGGCTCAACAGTGCCTTGATTGCACCACTGGTCTGGCTATGAGCCCTGGCTTCCAGCAACTGACCCAGCAGTACCAGGGTCAAAATCACTGTCGTGGCTTCGAAATACAGGTGTACACTGCCCGAATGGGTTTTAAATTCATCGGGGAAAATTCCAGGGAATAACAGTCCCACGACGCTGAACGCAAACGCCACACCGGTACCGATACCTACCAGAGTGAACATATTCAGGTTCATTGTGACAATGGATTGAAATGCGCGTACAAAAAACATGCGGCAGGTATAAAAAACCACTGGCAATGTCAGCAGGAACTGCAACCAATTCCAGTAATCCTGTTTCATCAAATTCGGTAGTGGATTGCCGGGTATCATTTCACCCATGGCGATAATAAACACGGGCAATGTAAACACAATGGACACTTTGAGTTTTTGCAACAAATCCTGGTAAGTGCGCTCCTCGGCACTTTCATCAGGCGCCATGGCGACCAAATCCATGCCGCAGACAGGGCAGCTGCCAGGT
>PVMS01039236.1_pt1 | contig 13288 bp, 13 predicted proteins | sample 1853461 | NCBI WGS metagenome assembly PVMS01 (sample SAMN08582032, study PRJNA380276) | Marine sediment metagenome, whole genome shotgun sequencing project. | isolation source: ocean sediment barecode stripped | collected 2017 | reverse complement strand
TAACACTTACTGAAGCTGTCATTCTTTTCTCGTTTTCTTCACTTATTTGGGACATAAAAAGAACCACCTTTTCCTTTCGGAGTAGCGGCTCTGAGGATGATTTTTAGGGCGTCATAGAGGGGGAAGGCATAAGTCTTCCACTCATATCTAGCAAATCCCACCAATAAAAAAGAGCGGGCGGCGGGGTTCGAACCCGCGATGTCAGCTTGGAAGGCTGATGCCTTACCACTTGGCGACGCCCGCAATTCGCAGATTCTACCGGAGCGCTCGGGCGAGGTCAAGGAAGGGGGCTTATTTGGTAAAATCCCCTCTGGTATTCCTATGAGCCAACATACACCTACTCGAGACAGAATTCGACCTGACGACATCCTGCTAAGGCCTAAAAGACGGCCAGATTGGATCCGCGTGCGCGCACCAATGGGGGAAAGCTACGAGAATATCAAAAACCTGATGCGCAGCAAATCGCTGCATACGGTTTGTGAAGAAGCAATGTGCCCCAATATCGGTGAATGCTGGGGGGATGGAACCGCGACATTTTTAATGTTAGGCGATGTTTGCACGCGAAGCTGTGGTTTCTGCGATATCAAGCACGGCATGCCGCAGACAATGGATTGGACAGAGCCGCTGCGCGTGGCGCAGGCGGTTAAGGATATGAATTTAAAGCACGCGGTGATCACCAGCGTGAATCGGGATGAACGCGCAGACGGGGGCGCCCCGATCTTTGCAATGGTGATCAAGCGCATTCGCGCGATCCACCCGGGCTGTTCGATCGAAGTGCTCATTCCTGATTTCAAGGGCAGCGCAGAAGCATTGAAAATCGTGATGGATGCGCGACCGGAAATACTGAATCACAACGTGGAAACGGTGCCTAGGCTCTTCAAGAAAGTTCAGCCTCAGGATCAATATGAATGGGCGGCTGCCACATTGAGCAACGCCAAAAAGATGGATGATGATGTGCTGACGAAATCGGGGATCATGCTGGGGCTGGGGGAAACGATGGAAGAAGTAAAAGAAGTGATGCGTGATCAGCGCGATTGGGGCGTGGATATTCTCACGCTAGGGCAATATCTGCAGCCGAGTAAGAAACATCTTCCGATCGAGCGCTATTACACTCCAGAAGAGTTTGCCGAATTGAAAGAATTCGGGATGGGGATCGGCTTCAAATGGGTTGAAAGCGGCCCGCTGGTGCGCTCTTCATATCATGCTGGCAAGCAGGTGCGCGAGCTGAGCGCTGTGCATCATAAGCTCTATGGTAAGCAGCAAGCCAATTAATTTTCAATCTTTTCGATAATTTCAGATAGAGACATCTCAGCCAGTGAATTCAGGCGAATATTCGCCTTTTCAAATTTGAGCTGCCTGGTAAGAGGATTGGGTATTGCCACGCAGGCTATGCCGGCACGTTGCGCAGCTAACACGCCATTGGGGGAATCTTCGAAAACAATGGCCTCATTGGCATTGATCTCGAAATCGTCCAGGACAGCCTGAAAGAGCGCAGGGTCTGGCTTGGTGCTGAGAACATCGTCGGCGCTTTTAATTGTGTCAAAGCGAGTAAAGAGCTCCAGGCGATTCAAATGGCCATGCACCCAATTTTCGGGTGAGCTGGAGGCGAGGCCTATTTTTAATTTCATTTCTTTGGCAGCATCCAGACAATCTAGGACTCCAGGCAAGACAGGCTGGCGAGAGACACTTTCCAGATATTCTTTGCGCCGATTGATCCATATTTCCTCGGGATCCAGATTTTGATCGATCAAGGATTCAAGATATTTGTGCGGATCGAAATCGGTATCGCTTGATCCGCCCACGATCAGGCCCCATTTTTCAATGGGCAAGCTTTGACCGTGGCTACGATAGACGGATTGCCATGATTCGTAATCTGGCATTTCCGTATCGATGATTAATCCATCAAAATCAAAAACAAGAGCTTTTATCAAGGTTTTTCCTATTCCATAAACTATTTACTATGAGCGCTGTGCGATTTTATTCCATAATGCCCATAGCGCAAAGTCAATTATCAAAATTGAAGCGACACCTACGAATATCCATTTTAGGGATGTGAAAATTCCGGCCAGGCTGGCAACAATATCTGTTGAAGATGGGTAACGCGCCATAACCATAGAAGTTGAGATATTTTCCAAATAATCGAAAACGGCTCCGAAGACAGGGATGAGATTTGCCATCTGCCAAGAGCTATCACTGGAAAATATTTTTCTTGTGAGCCAGGAAAGAGCCGTGATCATGAAAAAAGCAAAGACCAGCGGAAAGACCAGATCGAAGGTGAAGCGAGCGCGAACGTATTCCTCGCGGCCTTCTTCGCCATAGGCGGCAGCCATTTGCACAAGATCATCAGCCGTGTAATAGAAAGACAGATCGGGTGAGCCTGAATCCCCACTTATTTGCTCTGCTTTGGAAGCCTGCCCTGGCAGGACGAGCGCTCCAAAGAGGAGGAAGACCACAAGTGAAATAATGACGATGCGCCCTGTAGAAAAATCGCGAAGTCGATCAGATAGGGTTTTGAGCATGGAAGCCTCCGGTGGAGCGATGGCTCCATTAGACCACAGGAGGGTCAACTTATTGAATAATTAGAAGAGGTTTGGAAGGCATTGAAAAAAGCGATTATATTTTCACGGAATGGCGAAGCAAACAACAAAAGTCGTCTGGAATCATTGAAAATATCGCACTTAATTCCACTTTATTAGTATTTCTCTTTCTCACCCTGCCGAGAAATCAGGATTCAAAGAAGCAGGCAGACGAGTAATCTCCCAAATTAGCTACTTTGATGAAATTATGATCGATTATTTTGGATAGCTGGCAAAAATTGCTGTATTGCCTTGTGCATCAAAAGTGACTACATCATAGGGCACAGGATCCGCTCCCTCAATGTCCATTCCGGGAGAACCAATGGGCATGCCGGCAACAGCAATACCCACAATATCTAGCTTTTCAGTGATCATGCGATTGATTTCATCAACAGGAACATGGCCTTCGATCACATAGCCATTCAAAAGCGCTGTGTGACATGAGGAAAGCTGGCGAGGAACCAGATAAGTTTGTTTAATTTGTGCTAAATCTTCGTTTTCATTTATCAACACGGTAAAACCATTCTCTTCAAGATATTCAGCCCATGTGCCACAACAGCCACAAGTGGCTGATTTATATATGGTGATCGTATTGCCCTGATCGGAAGAGTTACTTTCTGTAGGAGTGCTGGCCGGCGCGCAGGAAGCTAGCGTGGCTATGAGAGTGATCAATAGTATTGGGAAGCTTAGCTTTTTTAATAGTGCAGACATGCTATTTCCTTTAAGTAAGCGGCAGGCTAATAACTATAATTATGTACAGATAATCACATTTTATTGACATCTTTGTTATGACAAATGTCCCAGTTATTTTGTGACATTTGTACTGTAATATTTTTCTATGAAGTTATATAACTATATGAATAATAGAAGATGCCAAAGCCTAGCAAGCATAAAGGGCGCTTTATACGGGTGGTCTTTTTTCCCTTGCTAATCACTAATTCTTTTCTAAAGCCAGCGGCGAACTGGTTTTAGAACTACAGGAATCATTGTGAAGGTTTTGGTGTTTTCTTTTAAGAGGAAAAACCACATTAGTAAATGAAAATATAAAGGGCGCTGTAAGGCGCCCTTTTTTATTAACGGCTCGTATTAATTTTCGCTAAGCTGATGCTTTCTTTTCAGAGGCAGCATTCTTTTTTCTAAGCCAGGGCGTTCCCAATCTTGGAAGGAGGTAATAATCCAAGCCAAAGTAACCAGAAACTTTCCAGGCCAGTAAAAGGCCGACGGCAACTACAAAGAGCATGGGATTGGTGCTGGCAGAACCGGCCAGCATGAAATTCCAATTCATGAAGGCTCCTGCAAATGCGGCAAGTCCGGTGAAGACTCCAAGCAGCAAAAGGATCCCCACAATTCTTTCCCCATATGCCACGAGGGGTCCAAACCAAGTGTAGGCTTCGGAATCCAGAAGAAACTGAATGAAAGTACGGTACCAATCATAAGTAATTGGGGGGCGACCTTCGGCTGGAATCTGAACAATGCTCGTCCAAAAACCCTGGAGCGCTGCTCCGGTCTCTGTCCATGCTGGGTTTCCGATCTTGTGGGCTGCGGAATCAAGCCATGCGGAGGCAAGCCAAATTCTCAATGACAACCAAAGCCAGGCCGAGCGGGTATCGTTGAAAAGAAATTTAGCGAGGGGTGCATCTTCGATTATATTTCCATTGACATCTACAGGTACAGGTACAGGCATACTCGTTCTCCTTTTATCAGGCGAAAGATAGAAAATGATTGATTGTGCTATAAAAAATACGTTCTACCTACTAATAGGTATGAATAATACCGTTAATCCATTTCAATTTAAGCCGCTTTAAACATTAACAAATTAGCAGGTATCTGCATTAATGGAATTTCGTTGCGAGGAGGCGCTTGATCTATGGACGCCAATCGGGCGCCAAATCGCTGCCCTCCGAATTCGTGAGCTGCACCACATTTGAACCGTCGACATCCATGACATAAATGGCATAGGAGCCATCCGAGCTATCCCTTGTGGAGATAAAGGCAATCTGCAAGCCATCAGGAGACCATGCAGGCGCTTCATCCTGCGCAGGACCGTCGGTCAATTGGACCTCATTGCTGCCATCCACAGAAATTGAATAGAGATTTGCATCGCTATCCCGCGCTGAGAAATAGGCTAAGCGGCTGCCATCCGGCGACCAGGCAACTTCAAAAGCACCTGTTGGATCCGTGGTCACTTGGGTGATGGCCAGCGTATCGGCGTCAATCAGGAAAATGTTTGCGCCCGAACTCTGAATTGAAGTAAAGGCGATCAGGCTGCTATTAGGCGACCATTTCGGAAATACATGCACGCCTGCTATCTCGCTCGTAAGGTTGACAAGATTTGAGCCATCGGCGTTTATTACGAAGATATCAAAATCACCATCACGATTTGAGAAAAATGTGATGCGGCCGCCATCGGGAGACCAAGAGGGGCGTGCATCAACAATATCGGGCGCATCCAGAACTTCATTGAGATTAGATCCGTCGGCATCCATCGTATAGATATCAGGAATGTTGATCGGCTCGGTATCGTGATCGGAATGAAATACGAAGCCGCTGCCCTCTGGATTCCAGACGGGATTTGCTGAACTGAAATCCGTGATGACCTCTAAATTTGTGCCATCAGAGTTGATCGTATAGATCTGTTCCTCACCTGTGCGATCTGACCAAAAGACAATTTGCCCACTTCCGCCACCATTGGGCGTTGCTGTTGGTGGAGAAGGATCTGTTGGCGGAGGCGGATCAGTCGGAGCTATCGTTGGGGCCAAAGTAGGCTCAGTTTCACCATCGCCCGATTCGGCCAATACTTCTTGAGATGGAGCTTCCTCGGCGGGGCTTGTGCCTCCGCAAGCAAAGAGCAATAAGCTGCTAATCAAAAAGAGCGCAAACAGGTGCGGTTTTTTCCCAGCTTGAGTATTCATAATCACTTCCTGGACTGGGTCGTTTTAGGTGAACTAGGTGCTATTTTTGTGTTGTATGGGCACGATGTTTAGCTGGCGAATTACTCGACCCAATTCTTATAGTAGACCAAGGCAAAAATTTTGTAAAGATAGGGCTGCCTGAATGCATAAATATAGGCAGCAATCTTAATTTAAAGATGCCGGAAAATTGACAGGTGTTCTTTTGGAATTAGGATCAGTTCAAATACAAGAGTGAGCGAGCTGCGAGATCGAATAACGGCTCCGAAAAGACAAAGAGCAAAACCGTTGCGATAGCGCTGCCAACAACTGTGAAAGTGAGCGCACGATCATTTTGAACCTTGGGGCTGCCTTTTTGCATAAACATAACAACGATCAGGCGCAAATAATAGTAGGCAGAAATGAGGGAAGCTAGAACACCAATAATGGCGAGGCCCACATAGCCGCCTTCAAGCACAGTGCGGAAGAGGAAAAATTTACCCGCAAAGCCAAGCGTGGGGGGTATGCCCGTGAATGAAAGCATAAAGACGAGCATGGCAATTGCCAGCAAGGGCTTCTTTTCTCCCAATCCCGCATAATCCTTGAAAGCGAGACCCCCTCCAGCCTTCTTTTCGAGAGAAATCACTACTGCCCAAGATCCAAAGCTGGCAATGATGAATGCCAACAAATAGAAGAGCGCTGAGGCCACCACATCAAATCTGGCGCTGTCGTTGGCATAAGGCACGATGGCCATAATCAGGAAGCCAGCATGCGAGATGCTTGAATAAGCCAGCATGCGCTTGACGTTGTCCTGCGCAATGGCGATCAGATTGCCAGCGAGGAGCGTGATGGCGGCCAAAGCCCAAAGGACTGGCACAATTTCTTCCGAGATGGATGGGAAAGCGACGATAAAAATACGGATGAGGGCCGCAAAGCCACCAATCTTCGCACCGGCGGCCATAAATGCCGTGACCGTTGTTGGGGAGCCCTGATAGACATCGGGCGTCCACATATGGAATGGCACGGCAGCGACTTTGAAGGCCAGGCCCACGAGAATGAGGGCGGCGCCGATGAGCAGTAATATGGGCGATTGCAAGCCTGCCTGAGCCGCCACAAATATGGCACTTAATCCTGTGGTGGCTGTGGCTCCATAAACAAGCGCAATGCCGAAGAGCAGAAAGCTGCTAGCGAAAGCGCCGAGGAGAAAATACTTGAGGCCTGCTTCTTCAGATTGCGGGTCGGGTTGCGCAAATGCGGCCAGCACATAGAGCGGAATTGAGAGCAATTCGAGAGCTAGAAAAATTACGATGAGATCAGCTGCGGATGCCATGAGCATCATGCCGCCAATGGAGAAAAGCATCAGGATGTAGTATTCGGGGCGAGCGAGATTCATGCGCTTGAGATAAGCGCTAGATATGGCGATGGTGAGCAAGCCGCTAATGACCAGCAGAAGGGTCACAAAAGTGGAGAAGCCATCAACGACAAGCATGCCGCCAAAAGCAGTGCTCTGCGTCCCCAGAGAGGGCCAAGCCAATATGGCGGTAATGAGCAAGCCAAAGGCGGAAAGGATGGGAATAATTGAGGGCCGGCCTTTCACAAAGACAGCCACGAGCAGCAATAGGCTCGCCCAGCCCAGAAGGAAGATGAGCGGAAGAGCAGTCAGCAGATCAGAAGAATTGAAGAATTCCATATTTAGTGAAGTGACAGGGCTCCAGAGTTTATTGAGTTTAGCAAGGTATCCACAGTGGGCCCGATCAATTCAAAGAAGGGCTTGGGGTAAAGGCCTATCCAAAAAATGAGGATCAGCAAGGGAGCAATAATAGCAATCTCACGAAGACCAAGATCTTTGAGCACTTCGTTCTTCTTGTTGGTCACGGGTCCCAGGAACATTTTCTGGAACATATAGAGCATATAAACGGCGGCAAGGATCACACCCGAAGCCGCAAAGACCGTGAATAGCGGGCTGCCAAGTGAACCGCCTGCCCCACCCGCGCCCCATGCACCCAGGAGAATAGTGAATTCGCCAATAAAGCCATTGAGCCCGGGCAATCCCATTGAAGAGAGAGCGACGATAAGGGTAATAACTGCGTAGACCGGCATGATCTTCCACAGGCCACCGAATTCGTCCAATTCGCGCGTATGACGGCGCTCATAGATGAAGCCCACCAAAAGGAAGAGTGCACCGGTACTGATACCGTGATTGACCATTTGCAAGATCGCGCCCTGAACGCCCTGAGAATTGAGCGCAAATAGGCCAAGAATAACAAAGCCGAGATGGCTGATCGAGGAATAGGCAACCAGCTTCTTTACATCTTTTTGCGCAAATGAGACGAGGGCCCCATAAATAATTCCGACCACCGCAAGACCGCCCATTATTGGGGCCAGCTCAAAGGCAGCACGGGGAAAGAGGGGGATATTGAAACGCAGGAAGCCGTAGGTGCCCATCTTTAGCAATACGCCTGCCAGGATGACAGAGCCAGCCGTGGGCGCTTGAACATGGGCATCGGGCAGCCAGGAATGCAAAGGCCACATGGGTACTTTGATGGCAAAGGCGGCAGCAAAAGCAAGGAAGAGCCAAAACTGTATGTTGCCTGGGATGCCCCCCATTTGAATGAGATCAGGAAGATAGAAAGTGCCTTGATTGATGCCCAACCACAAGATAGCGAGGAGCATCAGAATGGATCCGGCCATTGTATACAGGAAGAACTTGATGGCGGCATACATACGTTTTGCGCCACCCCAAATACCGATGAGGAAATACATTGGCACAAGGGTGAATTCCCAAAAGACATAGAAAAGGAACAAATCCTGCGCCAGGAAGACACCGATCATGCCTATCTCGAGGAGCAGGAAGAAAATATGGAAATCACGAACGCGCCCATCAACGGCTTTCCAGGTGGAAAGGATTGCAATCGGGGTGAGGAAGGTTGTAAGCAGCACAAGAAGAATGCTGAGGCCATCAATACCCAGGGCATAGCGGATATTCCAGCCAGCCACCTGTATCCAATCACGAACAACGGTGAGCTGCAAATGCGGATTGCCTGCATCAAAGAGGCTGAGCACCCAGAGCGAAATGCCAAAGGTGATGAGCGCTGTGCCGAGGGAAACCCAACGGGCAATATCTTCACGTTTCTTCAAGAAGAGCAGGGCGAAGACACCCAGCAGAGGGAAAAAGGTAACTAGATTAAGCGGTTCGAGTAAAAAGTCCATAAATTCCTCAACTAAAGAAGATCAAATATCCCAACATTGTGACAACACCAAAAAAGAGCATCAAAGCATAATTGCGTACAAAACCGGTTTGGAACTTACTGAAGGCAGATGCCAAGCTTTTCGTTGCGCTTGCCAATCCATTGGCAATGCCATCGATCACACCGAGATCAACAGGATCGGCAAGGAAGTGAGTGAAAGATTGGAAACCTTTGACAATGACAGTGTCGTGCAGCCAATCATGAAGGAAACGCCAATCCACAATATCGGCAAGGAATGCTGCAAAGCGCCGATAAGGGCGGAGGATAAGCCAGGCGTAAAACTCATCTACATACCATTTGTTGTGCATGCCCTTGAAGAAGCCACCCAAACGAGCTTCGAGCGGATCAGGCTGACCCGCTTCGAGCGGCTTGCGCCCATAAAGTCGATAAGCGATGTAGATGGCTCCAAGCGCGAATAATGTGGAAGTTAGCGCAACCAAGGTATTGAATTCGGTGGCATGCGCAAATTCATGGCCAAGGGTGTGCTCCAGCCAATTTGTGAAGGCATGCGTCGTGGGGAAATTCAAGAAACCGCCAACAATGGAAAGCGCGGCAAGAATTGCAAGAGGAATGAGCATCACGCGCGGGCTTTCGACGGCTTTTTCAGCGGCATGCGTGCGTGCTTTGCCAAAGAAGACCAGCAAGATCTGACGACCCATGTAGAAAGCTGTGAGGATGGCGGCCAAGGCAAGCAGGAAGTAGACCAATGGATTGGCGGCCAAGGCATCGGTGAGAATTTCATCTTTGGAGAAAAAGCCAGCCAATGGAGGCAAGCCCGCCAGGGCAATAGCGCCAATCATGTAGAGGCGATAGGTAGAGGGGATCTGTTTGCGCAAGCCACCCATCACACGCATATCCTGCGGATCAAAGCTGTGATCGGCAGGCGCGTGATCATGATCTTCGCCATCGTGTTCATCATCGTCGAGAGGATGATGGGCGCGTTCGAGGGCCAGGATCACTGAGCCTGAACCGAGAAAGAGCAGGGCTTTGAAGAATGCATGGGTTACCAAATGGAACATTCCGGCCACGTATGCGCCCATGCCGACAGCAGCAACCATGAAACCCAGCTGGCTGATGGTGGAATAGGCAAGCACCTTCTTAATATCGTATTGCGCCACAGCGATCGTGGCCGCGAATAAGGCCGTAAGACCACCAACAATGGCAATAGTTGTCTGCGCAATGGGTGCGGCTGAGAATAGAGGCGCAGATCGAGCGACCAGGTAGACGCCAGCGGTGACCATCGTGGCAGCATGAATAAGGGCGGAAACGGGCGTGGGGCCAGCCATTGCATCCGGCAACCATACATAAAGCGGCAGTTGAGCAGATTTGCCCGCGACGCCCAAGAGCATGAAAAGCGTGATGGCAATCACAATGCCGGGAGCAATCTGTCCGGCGTTGGCGAAAACCTCATCATAGCTGAGGGAACCGACGGCCCAGAATATCAGGAACATTGCCAGCAGTAATCCAAAGTCCCCTACCCTGTTGACAATAAAGGCTTTCTTGGCGGCATCCGAATTTTGCTTGCCCGCCGTGCCATCAGAATTCTTGTTGAACCAGAAACCGATGAGCAGGAAGGAACACAGGCCGACACCCTCCCAGCCAACAAAGAGCATCAGATAGGAATCTCCGGTGACGAGAATCATCATCGCGGCGATAAATAGATTTAAGTATATGAAGAAACGACGGTAGCTGGCTGGATCACCCTTATAGCGCACATCAAAATGCATGTATCCTGCTGCGTAAATATGGATGAGCGTGCCGATGCCAGAAACGACCAGCATCATGGTGACCGAAAGTGTATCCACACGGAAAGCCCAGGGAACATTCAGCGTGCCAATGTTGATCCAATCGGCAAAGTGAACAACTACGGCATGATAATCGGCCTGCAGGCCGATCCATTGAAGCACTGCGATAATGAATGCGCCCGTTGAAGCGAGAATAGCGATCAAGGCAATGCCACCCTCTGAGAGGCGTTTGCCAATAATCAAATTGAGCAGAAGGCCAATCAGAGGAATGAAAACGATCCAGGGCACGAGATCAAAAAAGGCGCTGCCAGATCCTGCTGAAGAAAGAATGTTTCCTAATTGCATATTAGCCTTTGAGACTGCTCAAATCATCAATGTCGATGCTTTTCTTCGTGCGGTAGATGGCAACGATCAACGCGAGGCCCACAGCCACTTCAGCAGCGGCAACGGCGATCACGAAGAAGACAAAAATCTGACCATCGAGCTGCTCAAAAGAGCGTGCAAAGGCAACAAAGAGCAGATTTGCAGCGTTGAGCATTAGTTCGATGGACATAAAAATAATGATAGCGTTGCGGCGAATCAATACACCGAGCGCGCCAATAATGAAGAGGATCGCTGAAAGCGCAAAATAATAATTGACGGGGACCATCAGGATTTCGCCTTTTGTATGGTTAACACTATGACACCCACCATCGCGACCAGCAAGAGAATTGAAGTGATCTCAAAGGGCAAAAGATAGCGGCTGAAGAGCAATTCTCCGATGGCCTGGGGGCTGGCATAGCCAGAGGCTGCGGGGGTGATCTCGGATATTAGATCGGAGCGCGAGAAAATGAGATATGCGCTTTCTGCCAAAAGCACCAGGGTGAGGCCTATCGCTATTGGGCGCTGCCAACCACGGCTCTCGCCAGCAGTGAGCAATTCAGCACCGAGGAGCATGATCACAAAGAGGAAAAGGACCATGATGGCACCGGCATATACGGCCACCTGAGCCATTGCGATAAAGGGTGCCCCTAGAAGCAGATAAAAGACGGCTATCGTGCCGAAATTCAAGATCAGGAAAAGGGCCGAATAAACTGCATTGGAGCTGAGCAGCATACCCAGGGCGGCAATTACGGCCACCGCAGCTAATATGAAAAAGAGGATCAAATCAACAGACATTGCATTTCCTAATCCGGATTGAACATTATGGGTATGGAACGATCAAACATATGATCGGGGACGGCCTGAGGAGTGGTCTTTCCACCCGCTTGAACGGGATCGAGCAATTTTTCACGCGTATAGATCGATTGAGCTCTGCTCGTGAAGGAAAGCTCGTAATTATCGCCAAGCACAATCGCTTCAGTGGGGCAGGCATCTTCGCAATAGCCGCAGAAAATGCAGCGCATCATATTAATCTCATAGGTGCTGGCGTAGCGCTCCCCGGGAGAAAAGCGCACTTCATCTGTGTTCTCGGAAGCTTCGACAAAAATAGCATCCGCAGGACAAGCTGCGGCACAAAGGGCACAACCAATGCATTTTTCAAGACCATTTTCGTAACGTTTCAATTCATGGCGGCCTTTGTAACGTTCGTGAACAGGCCGCTTGACCTCGGGATATTGAATGGTGACCGGGCTTTCAAACATAGATTTGAAAGTGGTCCATAAACCTGTGAGAAGGGGAGTAATTTTATTCATGGCGAAGCTCCTATATTCCCAACCAAATAATGATTACGGCAGTGAGGAACACATTGAAGAGCGAAAGAGGTAAAAGAACCTTCCATCCAAAGGTCATCAGACGATCGTAACGAATGCGCGGGATGGTGGCGCGCACCCAGATCATGACCCCCAAACTGAGGAATACCTTGAAGATCAAATAAATAGGACCCAACCAAGGGAATTGATCCACGAAAGGACCCAAATAACCGCCCAGGAAAAGCGTGGCAAATATGGCAGAAACCGCAATCATCTTCATATATTCGCCCATGAAAAAGAGGGCGAACTTCATACCTGAATATTCAGTGTGATAACCAGCGGTTAGTTCCTGCTCGGCTTCTGGCATATCAAAGGGCGCGCGATTTACTTCAGCGAGCATGGCAATATAAAAAATGAGCGCGCCGAGTGGTTGATAGGCGATATACCAAAGATTTCTTTGACCTTCAACAATATCGGACATGCTCATTGAGCCGGCCAATAAGATGGGGCCCACGAAGGCCAATGCCAGCGAAAGTTCGTAGCTGATCATCTGGGCTGAGGAACGCAAGCCGCCCATCATGGCGTATTTGTTATTTGAAGACCAACCTGCCAAGACTATGCCGTATACCGAAATGGAGGCCACAGAAAGAATATAGAGCACAGCGACATTGATATCGGCAACGCCCAGCAGAATCGTTCGGCCAAAGAGCTCAATAGTGCCACCCCAGGGAACAGAGCCCAAAATAATGAAGGCTGGGACAACGGTGATGATCGGCGCAAGAATGAAAATTGTGCGATAAGAAGAGGATGGAATGAGCTCTTCTTTGAAGATGAGCTTGATGCCATCCGCAAGAGGCTGCATGAAACCAAAGGGGCCTGCGCGATTCGGCCCAATGCGTACCTGTATTCGAGCCAGTAAACGACGTTCGTAAAAGGTGGTGTAGGCAAAGCCAGTGAGCAGAACGAATATCAGGATGAGACTCTTGATCGTCCATTCGAGCAGCAAGGTGAGATCAAAGCTCATGCTAGGCAGCCTTCACGACGATTTCAGTTGGGCCTGATATGGGAATGCCCAGGCTTCGAGGCAGCAGAGCAAATCCATCTGGCAAAGAATTGTCAATTTTGACAGTCACAAGGTATTGCGCAGCATTAATTTCGAGC
>PVMS01117876.1_pt1 | contig 13289 bp, 10 predicted proteins | sample 1853461 | NCBI WGS metagenome assembly PVMS01 (sample SAMN08582032, study PRJNA380276) | Marine sediment metagenome, whole genome shotgun sequencing project. | isolation source: ocean sediment barecode stripped | collected 2017 | reverse complement strand
CGTTCCAGTGGTCGTCTCCTGACGATCAGTCACCGGAAGTCGAAGAAGGAATACTGAAATGAGCCTGATAACCGCGGACCAGACGTTTCAGCTGGCGGCCATCCTGGTCGGCCTTGCGACATTTGGTTTCTGGGTAGAAACCACGCATATCGGTCGCAAACTGTCCGGCGTACTGATTATCCTGTCCCTGGGCGTGGTGTTGGCAAATATCAGGCTTATCCCACACTCCGCAGCCATGTATGACACCGTCAGTTCGCTGCTGGTACCGCTGGCTATCCCGATGTTGCTGTTCAAGGCTGATCTGAAAAAGGTATTGGCGGAGATTGGCCCGATGTTCAAGGCATTCGCAGCGTCGGCAGCGGTAATCGCCTTTTCAATAACGGTGCTTACGCTGATTTTCAATTTCGGACCGTACGCGGCACAAGTCGCAGGTACATTAACCGGCAGCTACATTGGCGGTTCCCTCAATTTCGTGGCGACGGCCCAGGCGGTAGAACTGACCGATCCAGGTCACTATGTTGGCGCCCTGACTGCAGACACGATTGGGGCAGTTTTTTTCATGGCAGTGCTGATGTTGATGCCCAGCCTGGCAATTGCCCGCAAGGCCATGCCTTCACCCTACTTTTCCGGCGAGCGTACGGTTGACGATGCTGGGCCAGAGACGCATGAGGAAAGTACAGGTGAACCGTTCAATATGACCGGGCTTGCCGCGGCGCTGGCCACCAGCATCGCGATCTGTGCATTGGGCCAGCTGCTGGCGAAAATGCTGGGACAGGAAAATTACTTCATCCTCATCATTACTGTTTTGGCGTTGAGCGTTGCAAATTTCCTGCAGCCGCTGGTACGCAAATTCAACGCGGAATTTGAGGTTGGTACATTCTTCATGTACATGTTTTTCGTCACCATTGGCGCCAGTGCCGATCTGGCGACAATCGCGGGGGTGGCATTGCCCTATGTTGCTTTGATCTGCGGCTCGGTATGCATATTTTTCGTCCTGATCATCATCGTGGGCAAGATACTGAAACTGGACCTTGCAGAACTCATGATTGCCGCCAATGCCTGCATTCTGGGGCCGGCGACAGCAGCAGCACTGGCGGCCGGGCACGGTTGGCGGGATCTTGTCACGCCGGGGATGCTGACCGGAATTCTCGGTTATTCGGTTGGTACATTTATTGGTGTCGGGACCACGAAGCTGTTGCTTGCCCTGATGTGATTGGATAATTGCCAGCCGAAAAATGCAGGTTCTTTGTCAGCATCGATCGCCCGTGCCGATAGAGCGGCAATCACGAGGCTTGAGCGTCCACATCTATCGTACGGCGGGCGATCGATGCTCCGATTTGGCAACAAACACCGCAACAAACCACCAACGCCTCAGCCAACGATCAAGGGGCTGGCTTTGCCGCCGTTCCATCGATGCCATTATCCGTATGCTGCGACCGATGAATCGCTTCATAAGCCAGCCTTCCCTGCAGGATATCCACAGCCGCATGCAGCAACATCGGTAGCCATATCGAACCGGACAGAATATAGAGTCCGGCAAGCGCTGCGCCCACCAACGTGATTTTCGGCAATTGCACCCATCCCTGGTAGGCATGTGCCAGGCCAAAGCCGATGCTGCTCAGCAAAGCGGCGGTCCAAAGCGGCATGATCTGGCTCAGATACCAGATTAGAAAACCACGCCACAGAATTTCCTCAACGATACCGGCGGTGATGGACAACAGGTTAAAGCGTGCCAGCTCGTCGCCATTTTGTGGAATGATCAATGCCATCTTGCCGAACTGAGCCTTGATCTGCTCAAGATCCTTCTGTTCAGCGGTCGCAATTTGCCTGACCTGGACCAGCAGAGCGACGATCGCAGCTATCGTCAGAGCCAATGCGACAAAGAACCAGCGGTCGAAATTCAGTTCAACTCCCAGCCACGACCATGGCCGTTCTGTGTTGCCCCAAAGAAGCAGCGCAACGGCAAACAGGATCCAGTGGTTGATCGCCGTATTGCGATACATGTCACCACGATTGAAAGATGCGCCACTCTCGATCCGTCTTAGCAGGCGTCTGAAACCAATAAATCCAGCGATCGGGAAGATTACGGCGAAGACGGATACGAACATGTGGTCGAAGATAGTCATGTTTGTTTACTGGTTCATGAATATTTATAATATCGTGAATGAAAGTCTATTCACGTTTTCGTGAATAGTCAAAGAGTTTTTAATTACCAGTATAAACAGAGTGTTACGACAATGAGCACCTATATCGTTAAAACCCTCGAGCAGGCGAAATTGCTGACAGATCCGTTTAAGGGCAGGTTGCTGGAGCGCTTCGCCAGCAAGCCGGTTACTACCAAGCAGGTCGCGGATCTGATGGGTGAGAAGGCACCACGGCTGTACCGGCACGTGGATGCGCTGTTTGCGGCTGGCCTGCTTGAGCTGGTTGAGGAGAAACCCAAACGCGGCACCATCGAGCGTTACTATCGCACTGTTGCCAGCCGCTTCGAGGTAGATCCGCACCTGTTCTCGACCTCATCCGGGCAGCGCAATGAACCTGCTGAAATGATGCGGTCCCTGTTCCGTGAAACAGAAGCAGAATTGCTGCAACTCTTCGATCAGCCGGAGGACTCGATGGCGGATCCTGTGGATCGGCCGCTGGTCATGCGCCTGGCGATGCGTGGCAACCGACGTGAAATCGGCAGATTGCGTGAGAAACTGGAGGAGTGGCTGACGGAGTGCCAGATGTTGGAGGAGAGTGATGCGCCTGCAGATGACGAGGTGGCCTATGCCGGCCTGCTGACTTTCTACCCGGTACCCGGGGAGAAAAGTCTTGATAGCGATGCATAGCGCTACCAGTCCTCAAATCGGATTGAATCTATTCGCCCGTATCCGGGTCTGTAATATAGGTGACTCGTGGATGGAAAACTGATTATGCCCACAGCCTTCGGGAAGGCATCGCTCGTGCTCTTTGTCGCCGCAATGCTTGCTGCGTTGACCGTCCTGGCGCAAATTGATTCGCCCGGGAAGCAGGCAGCGGCACGCCCGGCCCGCGAAGCGCCAGGCGAGTTTCAGTTCGTGCGTCTGGCGTATTCGCCCAATCAATACGGCCGGGGGGGTTATGGCCGACGCCAGATGTGGCAAACAGACTGGCCGGATGCGGAACATCATTTTGTGAAAGGTGTCAGTCGGCTAACGCGAATTGCAGCGGCAGAACAGCCACGCATCCTCACGCCAATGGACAAAGACATTTATGACTATCCTTGGATCTACGCAGTGGAAGTGGGTTACTGGTACCTGAATGATCTGGAGGCGGGCCGACTGCGTGAATATTTGTTACGTGGTGGTTTTCTGATGGTCGATGATTTTCATGGCAGCCTGGAGTGGAGTGCTTTCGTGGCCTCCATGAGCAAAGTATTTCCCGATCGCCCGATTATCGAAATTCCAGAGAATGACGAAGCGTTTCACGTTATCTACGATCTTGATCAGCGCATACAGATTCCTTCACGCATGTTCATCTATTCGGGCGTTACCTGGGAGAAAGACGGCTATGAACCGCACTGGCGGGGCATTTACGACAGCGATGGTCGCCTGATGGTGGCGATCAACTTCAATATGGATATTGGCGACGCCTGGGAGCACGCTGACTGGCCAGATTACCCGGAAAATATGACCGCACTGGCGTATCGGTTCGGTATCAACTATCGTTTACGCCATGACACATTAAGGGCATCCGGTTGTTTGAATTCCTGTTCAAGTATCCGCGTGAAGACTATGCGCGCAGTGAGCTGGTTTTTTCCGGCCACTGGCCCGTATGGGTTTTATTGTTACTCGCTGCTATTGCAGTAATCGGAATTTCTTTTTTTCTGTATCGCCGGCGCAGATTTGCGCGTAGCCAACAGCTAGCGATTATCTGGCTGTTGCAAATCGCGATGCTCGCAATCGTAATGTGGGTGCTGGCACAACCGACCTTAATTACCGATAGATTACGTGCCGGTGAAAACACCGTCGCCCTGGTGCTCGACAACTCGGAAAGTATGGCCTACGGCGATACGGAGCCGCGCTTTCAAGTGGCATTGGCGAGTCTGTCCCGTGTGCTGCAGGCCGATACGTCGCTGGATATTGCGCTGCGCTATTACGAACTTGGCGAGTCAGCAACGGCGGTTACTTCCTTCACGGAGTCACAACCGACAGCTGCGGCGACTTCAATTGCGGACTCGCTCAAAATCGTGCTGCGCGAAGCACGTTTCAGCCCGTTAGCGGCGGTCATATTGAGTTCCGATGGTGCCGATACCAGTGGCGGGTTGTCGACAGATGACCTCGCCGAGATCGCATCTTTCGGTGTGCCTGTGCATACGGTGGCGGTTGGACGCGATGTAATTACCGAGGACATTGAGCTTACGGATATAACGCTGCCAGACAAGGTGCTGCCAGGAAGTACCTTGTCTGCGCGTGTATCAATACGACACGATGCGCCGGCGAGCACGATGATCAAGGTATACGCTGATGATGACCTGCTGGCATTGGTGCCGGTCGAATTACGGGCAGACGCGGGTGTAACGACTGCCTGGGTTGAGTTCGCGCTCGCAGAAGCAGGGCATCATAACCTGCACTTCAGCGTCGATGGCATTCCTGGCGAAACAGAATTGCGCAACAACTCCCGCTCGACGCTGGTCGAAGTGGCGAACCAGAAATACCGGGTACTCTATTTTGAAGGAGAGCCGCGCTGGGAATACAAATTCATGCGGCGGGCAATTGGCAACGACGAGGACTTGCGAATCGTTTCGTTGTTGCGAGTGAGTCCGAACAAGTATTACCGACAAGGTATAGATAATCCTGAACAACTTGAAGGCGGATTCCCAACGACAAGAGAAGAATTGTTTGCCTACGATGCGCTGATCATTGGCAGTGTGGAAGCGGCGTCACTGTCTGCTGAGCAACAGGCCTTGATTCGTGAATTTGTCAGTGAGCGGGGCGGTAGCCTGCTGATGATCGCCGGCCGAAACGGGCTCGGCAATGGCGGCTGGGGACAGTCAGCGATTGCCGATGTGCTGCCGGTCAGCTTGCCACCTTCATCGATCGGTTCATTTTTTCGTAAGAAAGCGAGTGTGGAACTGACACCGCAAGGCGCCAACACGCCGATGTTGCGATTTGCCGCTACGACAGACGCCAATCGCGAGTCGTGGAGCGAATTACCGGATGTTGCTGACTATCAATTGACCGGAAATCTGAAGCCGGCTGCGGTAACACTCCTGAACGTCGACACTGACCTCGGCCCAATGCCATTACTGGTGACGCAACCGTACGGTAAAGGCCATGCCTGGATTCTGGCGACGGGAGGGACCTGGCGCTGGCAGATGAGTTTGCCACTGGAGGATCAACGGCATGAGACGTTCTGGCGCCAGCTTTTGCGCGCACTCGTTGCAAGTTCGCCGCAAGGTGCATCACTCACGGCCAGTGGCGGCAGCGGTGAATCGAAAATCTCTCTGCGTGCAGAATTTCGTGATGAAGCATTCCGGCCGCTAGACGACATCGGCGTTACCGTGCAGGTATCACACCAGGATGGAGAATCGTGGTCTGTCAATTTGCAGGCAAGCCCCGAGGATCCTGGTGTATTTAGCGCTGAGGTTAACCCGACCGAATCCGGTACGTGGTATTTCGAAGCCGTTGCGCATCGTGACGATGAAGCCGTCGCCACTGCGCGGGCCAGTATTCACTTTGATTCCGGGCAGGCCGAATACTTCAACATCCGCCGGAACTCAGCGCAATTGCGGGCACTGTCGGAGGCCACCGGCGGCCAATACTTTGAGCCACAGGATCTCACGGCGTTGCCAGATCTGTTGCGCTACAGCAGTTCAGGCATTACGGAGCAGGAGCACCGGGCGATCTGGGACGCACCGGCGATATTTATCCTGCTGCTGTTGTTGAAAACAGGCGAATGGCTGTTGCGGCGTCGCTGGAGCACGATTTGAAACACACGCTAAAGATTTGCGTTTTATTATTGGCTTTGTTGCCCTTGATTGGCAACGCGGAACTGTATGTCGTTATCATCGAAGGGCTGGGTGGCGACGTATTGTACGCGGAGCAATTCAACCAGCAGGTAGTCTCTATTACCTCTGCGTCTAAAACGCTGACTACGGATGAGCGGGTTCATGTTTTTCCTGCACCGTCAGTTACCCGCAAAAATGTACTCGACTACTTCGGCGAACTGGCCTCACAAATTACTGCGAGTGATCGGTTGGTTGTCTATCTGATCGGTCACGGCAGTTATGACGACTACGAATACAAGTTCAATATCACGGGTCCTGACCTGACCGGTGACGACCTGGCCCAGGCACTGGACAAACTGCCGGGCGGCAATCAATTGGTCGTGAATACAAGTAGTGCAAGCGGTGCGCTCAGCGATGTGCTGATTAACGACGAGCGTATGCTCATTCTGGCAACGCGCAGTGGTGTTGAACGTCATGCAACAAAGTTCGGCAACTATTTCGCCGCGGCGCTGAGTGATTCAGGTGCGGACCTGGATAAAAATGAGGTTATCTCGGCGGGTGAGGCTTATCGTTTTGCGGAAAGACAAGTCGATGATTACTTCGAACGCAATGGCCAACTGGCAACCGAACATTCGCGCCTGGAAGGAGAACGTGCAGACAGGTTCGGCCTGGCGCGGCTCGGCGGCAGGCGCCCGGCCAGCGATGATAATGTGCTTGCTGACCTGGTCGGGCGCCGCTACTTTTTAAACGGACAGCTGGATGAGTTGCGCCTGTCCCAGGATAAGATGCCCGCAGATCAATATCAGTCTGCGCAGTTACAGTTGTTGCTCGAACTGGCGCAGACAGAAAATGACATAGAGGCGCGCGAAGAGGAGCTGCGGCGTGCGCAATAATCCTGCGTTCTCCCGCCGCGATCGGTACTCCGTTGTTGTGCTCGTCGCCGCATGTTTTTGCGTATTCGGACAATCTGTGGCGAGCGCTCGCGATATTCATTACGGGGCGATTGATGATCCGCAGCTGCAACAATGTGATCAACAACACTGGCATGGTCTCATCCACGAAGCCGCAAACTGTTACCGGGAAATTCTGGCGAGTGATACACCTGCCGCGATCAAGGCTGAGGCCGCCTGGGCGCTCAATGACCTGCAGCAGGCCAACCGCTGGTTTCAGCAGGCACTGCGTGAATCACCGGATGACATCGGTACCCGTACCCGCTGGGGTGACCTGTATGCAGACTCGCACCAGGATGCTGAAGCAATGAATCTGTATAGCGAGGCGCTGGAGCTGGAGCCAAACAACGCGTTCGCCAAACTCGGTGCTGCGAGCGTATTGGCTGGCACCTTCGACGATGCTGCCAATATCCTTCTCGAACCGCTGTTGTCCGATGCAACAACGGATGATGGCGTTCGGGTTGGCGCCTGGCTGCTGGTCGCACGGCTTGCGTTGGAAAGCAGTAACCATGCCGAAGCAACGGCCGCGCTGGCAACGGCGCAAGAGATTATCAATCGGCATGACTGGCCACCGCTGCAGCTTTATGCCTTACGCGCCGCGTCCGATCTTCTGCAAAATACGAGTGACAATAGCTGGACGGCACTGTCACTGGAATACAATCCACACTTTGGCGACATCTATGCGATTCCCGCATACTTCTACGTCATCACACGCCGTTATCGCGATGCGATTGAACTGTATCAAAAGGCTGTCGATATCGAACCCGGCCTGGCCACAGCGCATGAAGAGCTTGGCGTGAACCTGCTGCGTGACAATCAGATGAGTCGCGCAAGAAAGCACCTCGAAATAGCACACAACGCCGACCCGTTCAGTCCGGTAGCGGTCAATACGCTGCGACTTCTGGATTCATTCGTGAATTTTAAGCTGATCAATGATCCGCAATCGCCGGGTGATGATCGCGAGGTGCCGATCACATTACGCCTGCATAAGGATGAGGCAGTCGTGATTGCGTCGTACGCAATCAAGCTGACGCGAGACGGAATTGATGAGTTCACGCGCCGTTATGACTTCGCGTTAAGCGAAACAGTCGTTATAGAAATGTACCCGGACCATGAGGACTTCGCTGTACGTACGGCCGGGATGCCGGGCATTGGCATTCTGGGCGCAACGTTTGGCTATGTTGTCGCAATGGATTCGCCAACGGCGCGGCCGGTAGAACAATTCCAGTGGGGGACAGTGCTGTGGCATGAATTGGCGCACGTCTTTACGCTGGAAGCATCCGGTCACCTGGTACCGCGCTGGTTCAGCGAGGGCGTGTCTGTATTCGAAGAATGGCGTAGCGGACCGAATCCCGGTGTGCGCATTCCAATGTCTGTATATAGCGCGATGAAGGACGACCTGTTCCTGCCGATTGCGGGGCTCGACGAGGGCTTTATACGACCAACTTATGAAAACCAGGTAATCGTTTCCTATATGCAGGCGGGGCTCGCTTGCCAGTTCATTGATCAACATTATGGCGAGAAAAAACTGAGCGAATTCCTGTACGCGTACAAGGACGGCCTGACAACAGTGGATGCCGTAGAGTCGGTGCTGGATATTACGCCTGCCCAGTTCGATCGTGAGTTCGATGCGTTCGTCACAACAGAACATGGCGAAATACTGGATAACCTTGAAGAATGGCACAGGACACAAACAGAGATTTCACAGCTAATTGATACCGCCGACTGGCAAGGTACGATTGCATCAGCGAAACGTCTGATTGAGCTGTTGCCACAGTACATTGAAGCCGACAGTCCGTACCTGGTGCTTGCGCATGCACAAGACGAACTCGGCAACTTCGAGGCGGCAACGGCTGCGCTGGAAAAGTTCTGGCGCAATGGTGGTTACGACCCGGACACTCTAAAAGAGCTTGGACGTCGCTTCAGGGACAACGATCGAACGGATGACGCCATAGCTGTCTTAAAGGTTAGTAACCTGGTTGACCCGTTCGACCAGGAATTACATGGCATGCTCGGTGAATGGTTACTGGACGCGGGCCAGGCGACCGAGGCACTGCAGGAATTCCTGGTGGCGCTGGCGCTTGACCCACATGACAAGGCGATTGCTCACTATCGGCTTGCGACTGCACACTATGAGCTTGGTGACAGGGATGAGGCGCAAAAACAGCTCCTGCAAGCGTTGGATATTGCACCGAATTTCAGGCCGGCGCAGCGCTTGCTGCTGAAAATGATGCAGGTCGGCGCAACAAATTAATATGCAATCAAAAGACGGATAACAATATGGCGACAAAGAAAGAAGATGTTTTTGAATCTGATGAAGTGCGCGAGCTCATCAGAAATTTCCAGAAGGTGACGAGTGCGCTGCGGTCAGAGGTAGGCAAAGTCATAATCGGCCAGGCTGATGTTGTTGAGCACTTGCTGATCACGCTGCTCGTTGGCGGGCATTGTTTGATCACCGGCATGCCGGGTACCGCGAAAACACTGCTTGTCCAGACACTGGCCGATGCTCTCGGGCTTACCTTCAAACGAATTCAATTCACGCCCGACCTGATGCCGACGGATGTCACTGGCACAGACATCATCGAAGAGGACTCGGCAACCGGTCATCGCTCATGGACATTCGTCAAAGGACCGATTTTTACCAACGTGCTCTTGGCAGATGAAATAAACCGAACGCCGCCGAAAACCCAGGCAGCGCTGCTCGAGGCGATGCAGGAACGCACAGTGACCGTGCGTGGTGAAAATCATGCGCTCGAGCCGCCATTTTTCGTTCTGGCAACGCAAAATCCGATCGAGCTGGAGGGCACTTATCCCTTACCCGAGGCGCAACTGGATAGATTTTTGTTCAACGTGTTGCTGGATTACCTCAGCGAAGATGACGAGCTTGCGGTTATCGATCGATTTACCACTAGAGTCGATATTCCACAAGTTTCTGCATGTACCAATGCCGAGGAGGTCGTTAAATTTCAGTGGCTGGTACGCCAGGTGCCGGTTGCAGAATCAGTGAATCGCTATGCCGTAGATCTGGTACGTGCGACCCGACCCGGAGACGATCGCGCTCCCGACGTCGTCAAGCGCTATGTCAATTTCGGTGCCAGCGTTCGTGCAACCATGTTCTTGAATCTTGCAGCAAAAGCCAGCGCATTGTTGGCTGGCCGCTATCACGTAACCCGCGAGGATGTGCGCAACATGGCGCTGCCAGTATTACGCCACCGCGTGCTGTGCAACTACTTCGCCGAGTCGGACAATATGACAGTTGATGACGTGTTACTGGCAATGCTGGAAAAGGTAGACGGGTAGTTCAAGCCGGCGTTGCAAAGCAATCGCTTCGCGGCCAGGGATCTGCTGCACCCCAAGGTTCTGGCCGGCCTCAAGAATCTGGACCTCGTGGCACGTTCCGTGGTCGAGGGTGTGATGATCGGTCTGCATCGATCGCCATCGTTTGGCTTCAGCCAGGAATTTGCAGAGTATCGTGCCTACAACGAAGGCGATGACCCGCGCTTCATAGACTGGAATGTCTATGCGCGCACCGATCGCATGGTCATCAAGCGATTTCTTGGCGATACCAATTCGCACCTGATGATACTGCTGGATACCAGTGCATCGATGGGATTTGGTGGGCCGCCGGTGAGTAAATTGCGCTACGGGAAATTCCTGGCTGCCAGCCTCGCGTTCCTGGCATCACGACAGCATGATGCCGTCGGTTGCATGATTTTTGACGAGGAGGTCAGAGACTATCGCGCACCGTCATCGCGAGCTGGAAAATTACAAAGCGTTTTACACTGCATCGATGGCGCCGAAGCGACGGTTGGTACGAAATTCGACAAGCCATTCCAGAAGTTTTCTGAACAAATATCGAGGCGTGGGTTGGTAGCGGTGATCTCCGATTTCTATTGCGATACGGAATCGCTGCTGGCGGGCGTCAGCCCACTCGCCTGGCAGGGGCAGGATGTCGTGCTCTTTCAGATTCTTGATCAGCAGGAACTTGATCCGGATTTCGATAGCAATGTCTTGCTGGAAGATCTTGAAACCGGTGAGGCGGTAGAGGTCGCACCACAATTTATGCGCGATGCGTATCCACAGCGTATCCGTGCCCATATCGACTCGTTGCGAAATGCGGCATTGAGCATCGGTGCGGATCATGTACTGGTCAACACCAGCGACTCACTGGACCAGGCGTTGCGTAATTACCTCCTGTTTCGGCAGCGGCGGAAGTAGCGGTGGCTTTGCTCGCTCCATTATTTTTATTAGGTGCGCTGGCGATCGGTTTGCCATTTTGGTTGCATCGTCTGAAGACACAAAGCTCTGTCAGGCAGCCATTTAGCTCGGCGATGTTGCTGGAGTCTTCAGAGCAACAGGTACATCTGCAAAAGAAGCTCAAATATTTCATCTTGCTGGCGTTACGTGTCGCATTGCTGGCATTGCTGGTGTTGGCATTTGCCAAGCCGGTATTTTTTCGCTCACCGAGCACTATCACTGGTGATGTATCCGGCACACATCTCATCCTGGTTGATACATCGGTGTCTATGAGTCGTGCAGGTGTTTTTTCGCAGGCTATTGGCGCAGCGCGGCGAGCGATTGACAATGTGCCGGGCGATAGCTTGTTACAAGTGCTCGCCGCTGATGGCGCACTGCGCCTGGCCAGTGAATTGAGTGGTGACAAGACGACCCATCGCACGGCATTGTCCGGGCTATCCGTGGGTGCTCTGCATACGGATTTTGGTGAGATGATGCGGTCCGTAGATCGTCTCGCCGATTCACTGCCACCCCCTGTCACCCTGCACCTGATAAGTGATTTTCAGGCCAGCGCTATGCCAGTACGCTTTTCCGACCTGGTGTCATCGAAGATCGCGAAGCTTATTCCTTATGTTGTTGGCACAGGCGTGCCGTTCAACTGGTCGATTGAGTATGTGCGCGAAACAGCCGGCGGGCTGGATGTAGGATTGTCGGGTTACGGTGATCGGGAGCGGGTTGCAGAGGTCGAGTTGGTACTAAACGACGTAGTTATCGAATCGCGCGGGCTAAGCGTGACCGGTCCGCAGACTATTCAGTTTGCACAGCCAGAATATGCCGAAGGCGACAACCAGGTGGCGGTCAGGATTATCACGGATGACGACTTGCAGGCGGATAACCAGAGATATTACATCGTTGAAAAATCGCCGCCGACAGAGGTGCCCTTAATAACCAACGCCCGCGACGGCTTGCCGGTAACTTATTTGTCGGCTGCACTGGAGTCAGCTGCAGGTAACGGCTTTGTTGTAGAAACACTGCTTGCCGGACAGTTTGATACACGTGTTTTGTCGAGATACACCTGGGCGGTCGTAGACGACATCAGCTCCGTTGACGCAGACTTAGGCGCAGCGTTGACTGATTTCTTGCAGAACGGCGGTAGCGTGCTCGCGTTTGCGGGTCAACGCGCCTTCGATCTGGAGACGCTTCCCGTAAGCGGCCATCGTCACAGCCCATCGACTGCCGATATCGCTGGCAGCCAGTTTCTTTCAATTGGTCAGATTGATACTGGACATCCGCTCCTGGCGCAGACGGAGGGTTGGCACAACATCAACATCACCCGCAGCATGCCGGTCGAGGTGCTTGACGGTGACCAGGTTCTTGTTCGACTGGAGAATAATGAGCCGTTCCTGATCGAGCGACGCTTTGGCGAAGGCCGATTGTTACTGGTACTTGGTGGTCTCGAAAATCGCTGGAACGATTTTCCCGTACACCCGGTCTTCGTGAGTTTTATCATTGAGACCGCCCGCTACCTGTCGGGAAGTCGTGATATCCGCAGATTGCATACAACCGGTGACACGTTAGCTCTGGTCCAGGTTGGGAGTATTTCCGGCCAAATAGTGGATCCGGATGGTAACCGCGTGCTGTCGCTTGCCGATACGACCCGTGAACAGCAAATTAAATTGAATAAACCGGGCTTCTACACGGTCTACACTACTGAGCGAGAGCTAAGCATTGCCGTAAACATCGACGCGCTGGAGTCGGATCTGCAGCCAATCGCCCAGGAGGTTCTCGATCGCTGGCAAAACGCAGTGGCGGGCCAGGGACCTGCGGTTTCTGCTACCGGTGGCCGGGTGCCTGAACAGGAACCGATCGCGGTGGAATTGTGGCACTGGCTGCTCTTGCTACTCGCCGTTGTAATCATTGGCGAATCAGTACTTGGTAACACCTACCTTACTCCTCGTACGGAGCAGCAAGAATGAATTTCACCGAGAAATTTGATCGTTACCTGAATTTGTTCCGGCTGCGCCTGCAGCAACTCCTGCTGGCGCGTGGTGCGGCCGTGTTGGCGATCAGCGCGCTCGTTATTACAGTCATCGCCGTCACCATCGCCATTCGCAGTGGTTTCCCGAATGGCC
>PVMS01127354.1_pt1 | contig 13294 bp, 11 predicted proteins | sample 1853461 | NCBI WGS metagenome assembly PVMS01 (sample SAMN08582032, study PRJNA380276) | Marine sediment metagenome, whole genome shotgun sequencing project. | isolation source: ocean sediment barecode stripped | collected 2017 | reverse complement strand
TAATATAATAACAACCGATTATTCAGGTAATTATATTTATGAAAATGACGTTTTACAGTTCTTTAACCACCCAGAAGGTTATGTGCAAAATAACAATGGTAATTTTTCTTATGTGTATCAATATAAAGACCATTTAGGGAACGTTCGTCTGTCATACTCAGACGCCAATAATAATGGAAGTATTGAAGTAACTTCAGACCCATTAACTACGGAAATCATTGAAGAGCATAATTATTATCCATTTGGGTTAAAACATAAGGGGTATAATAACAACATACTATCAGAACACAAATTGAAGTTTAATGGCAAGGAGCTTCAGGATGAACTAGACTTGAATTGGTACGATTTGGGTGCAAGAAATTTAGACCATGCGCTAGGTAGATTTATGAATGTTGACCCATTGGCGGAGGAAAGAAGTTGGGTGTCACCATACAACTTTGTCCAGAATAATCCAATTACGAGAGTTGACCCCAATGGTGCGTTGGATGAACCCATTTATGATGAAAGCGGAAATCACCTTGGAAATACCAAGGAAGGATTTACAGGGCAAGTACTAATTTATTCAGGGGATGAAGATGTAGATTTCTCTAAGATGAGTGCCGATGAAGCTATGACGATGGACGGGGTAGATACCTATGATAATCAAAGAGGTGATTTATCAGGAGATGCCATATCCAATATTTGGACAAATATTGCCTCTCAAATGGAAGGAACTCAAATTTATGATGCAACTTTTAGTATGAGCGATTTGACAGGAGGGAAAATACATTATGATAATAATATACGAGGTGGTTGGCTTTCTTCGTATATTCGGGGAACAGGTAAAGGAAAAATAACAGGGTCTAATAAATATATCTATGAAACCACAGTCGAAAATCTACAATCATCCATAGGTGTTCACGAATACTATTCTCACATAAAAAAGAATCAAGGAACCAGGACATATAGTTCTCATCGCTTGGCTTACAAAAATGTCATTAATTACAAAGCTTTTTGGAACAAGACAACGGAAACATACAAGGAATTTAATATGTGGGGATTAAGGGAATATAATTGGCAAGAAACAGGCAGAAAAACCGTAGATAAACCTTACTTAAGACTTTCAAACAAATACAACAAATTCAAAAACAAATTTCAATGATAAACGGATTATACTTTTTTTGTTTTTTGGTGTTTATTTCCTGTAATCAAGGCAATGACAAGTCTGATAGTCGGAGTTTTATTAACGATAATGCACACGCTATTAATAACACTAAGGAGAATCAAATGCCAAATGGACAAGATTTTAAACTAGACAGCGTTAAAATACGTGTTGTTTTTTTTACGAGACCTGTACTAGAAGCGACTTATACCATAAAAGAACACTGCATCAATATTACCTCATTAAATGTAGATGGAGAGTATTCTAAAGAAGTATGTGAAAGAAAAACAGTACTTCAAATAAAGCGTTATATATCTCAATTTTATTTAGATAAAGAGGATAAGATAATATTAAACAAAACAAAAAGGGATTATATATTATCAACGGATTATCCATACATAAAAGTCAATGGCTATCAAGATGGCAAAGAGGTGTTTGATAAACGCTCCCAATTAGGAGATGAAGAATATGATATTGACTTTAATCCCACGTTTTTAGAATTCTACGAATTTTTGGACAGCTTAGTCAAGGAAAAATAAAGCATACTAAAAGAAGCCTTGCAGAAATGCAGGGCTTTCTTTATATAGCAGTGCAGTTTCCAAGAGTCTTTTATAAAGAACTGTCCCATATAAGGGAATTATTTAAATATCAATCAGATATAATTATTATTCTAATTAAATATTTTCGACCTAAACCACTTTACAAAATCAATGATAAGAATCGCCACCAAAAGCACAATATTAAAAACAATTTTTATCAATGTAACGATAAAGGTTACACTACCTCCAATTGACGGTGAAGAAGCACTAATTTGGCAGATTTAAAGGCTCTGGTCCAATGTTCAGCTCTGCTATTTCTATGATTCTTTTACAATAATCTGTCCCTTATAAGGGAATACACTAAACCTAAACAAGTTAAAAGATCGGTTTATGCCTAAGGAACAAATTCTTCACCAACAATTATTAAAACTTAATTATTACGGTTTTTACCGTAATTCTGAATAGAACTATTTTCTATATTTGAAGAAGAAAAAGAACAAAATATTTTACGGGAGTATAATTTTTTAATTGCTATGAAAAAAATATTTATCCTATTAATACCATACATCTTGTTTTCATGTAATGCGCTGCCAATACCATCGGTACAAAAAGACGCATCTACATCCATTGAACTTGGTGTTATAGGAGAAATGAGCTCAGGTCTCATCCAAAATCGATTTCAAATAAATGCAATACCAACATTGGAGCAGAAAATAAGGGTAAAATCCATTTCTAAATTTTTTGATAAAACAACTATATCTTACTATAACAAAAACCAACTCGATACTACAAAAACCATAACCTATATAGACAGTCTTAAAATCCAACCGCAATACCTGCAATTGGAAATAATTGATAAAGTGACCTTATTAGAGGAACTAAATGCCAAGCCTAATGAAAGGGTAGTGGATTATTTAAAAACGTCAGAAAACACATTATTCATATCTTCTGTTTCAGTAAAATTTCCGGAAATGATACAGAATAACATACAAAATGCCGAAGAAATATTCTTAGTGAATAGCGATAACAAAAAATATGTCCTGGCTCTTTTCAACAAAAACAAATTGTCAGAAATAATAGAGTTTTCAACCGGAGATATATTTGAATATGAAACATCCAATTTTTGTTGGGGAGTAAACGATAAACATAACATTGTTATTACAGATATTACAGACGGTAAGTGTGGTAAGAATACATATAAAACCTACCATAAGGCACATAAAAAGCAAATAAAAGCTAATCAATATTAAAGAATAAGGAATGAGAAAATATTTTATGATTTTAGTGTATTTCACCATGGCACAACTCCAATTTTCCTGTGGTGAGATAATTTTTGAGCATGATATTAGCGACAGCTATGTTAATATTTTAGCGCCCTCAAATAATACCACCTTAACCACAGGAAATATATCCTTTAATTGGGAAACTGTTAGCGATGCCGATCAATATCAGATTCAAATTGCAACACCAAACTTTGCCAATGCCAAGCAAATAGTTCTTGATAGTTTAACGGAAAACGCTTCCTATGTACTACAGCTCTTACCAAACAACTATGAATGGCGTGTAAGAGCGGTAAACTCTGCTTTCGAAACTGCATATTTTACCAATGTTCTATACGTTGATGAAGTTACAGATTTTAGTGATAATCATGTTATTCTGGTTTCACCGGACAATAATTTTATAACAAATAAAAATATACAAAGCTTGACATGGCAACCCGTTGATGGCGCAACAGAGTATAGAGTCCAGATCTGGCAGCCAGATACTAATGGTGCTTTGGAAAATGACTTGGTTATTAATACTACAGCCCTTGAATATGAATTTTTAGATGGCAATTTTTTATGGCAAGTAAGAGCACAAACCAACACTCAAAACACAGCATATTCCGGAAGATCCATGCTTATAGATACAAAAAGTCCAAACACTCCAGAATTACTTAACCCCGTAAATGGAGCTGCCATGAGTGCCGGTGAAATTACTTTTAACTGGTTTCGCAATGTTATAAGTGGCTCCATCGAAATTGATAGCATTTATCTATACAATGATGCAGCTTTGAACAATCTGATTTTAAAAGATAGAGTTCAAAATAAAGAGTATATAAAAGAACTCTCTGCAGAGAACTATTTTTGGAATGTACAATCCTTTGATGAAGCCGGAAACAAAAGTTCCTTAAGTTCCACTTTCAATCTTATAATAAATTAATGAAAAATATAAAAAGCATATACATATTAATACCTGCTGTACTATTGGTATGGGGTATTATTGGATATAGGATTTTCTCGGGAATAGTTCCATCACAAAAAAAATCGGAGGAAATTGCCATGCTAACACCTTTCCGACCAAAAAAAACCATGAAAAAGGAAGTATTTGAGCTAAAATTAGATTACAGAGACCCTTTTTTAGGAACACTTACTCTTAGAGAAAAAAAAAATGTAGTGCAAAAACCAAGAGTAAAAGACAGTATTGTTTTTCCAGATATTCATTACAAAGGTATTTTTTCCTCATCCAATAAATCAAATACTATTTTTTTGGTCATGATAGATGGGAAACAAGAAATGTTTAAAAAACATGAAACCCATCAGCAAGTAAAACTACTAAAGGGAGATAAAAAAAAGATAACGATCAAATATAAAACAGAAAAGAAAACTTATCAATTGCAATAATCATCAAAGTTGGTGGCCATGCAATCGAAAAGATAAATGGCATACTGTCATTCCCACGTAAGTGGGAAACTCAGGAAACCAATATGCATAAAATTGGAGCTAGTTATAAATTAAAACCAAAATATCATCAAAACTAAAATAAACGCAGGAGCATTACAATACGTTATTTTCATGTCAGTGTTAATTGCATTAATGATCTCAGCGTTTATTGCGCTTACCTATATGCAAAATCATTTTAGAACAAAGGTTTCCATGTTTAAAAGTGCTGTCCAATATTCAAGTTTTGGTATAAACTATGCTAATAAAAACAAAATTTCTTATTTTGATAAAACAGAAATAGAACTCAACGAAAATACAAATGTTCAAATCTCAATGAGAAAAATACATTGGGGAGTGTTTGATTTGGTATTCTCACAATCTACCATTGTTGAGGAAAATTTTCAAAAATTAGCGCTGGTTGGAGGTTACCAAAATGAACGAAATGCATTGTATTTACAAGACACAAACCGACCATTAGTTATTGTTGGAAATACAGAAATTGTTGGAAGAACAGCCCTGCCAAAAAGTGGTGTAAAACGCGGATCAATTGCCGGTCACTCATATATAGGTTCTCAATTAATTTATGGAACCATAGCCGAAAGCACCCACAATCTACCTAAAATTAAAAATAAAGATTTTATTAAATATTTTTCCAGAGATCTATTTTTGAAAGACAGTATTCAATTTATTGATTTATTCGAAAACGATAAATGGTTGAATTCATTCAATGCTCCTACTAAGATTTATATAAGTAATGATATAGTCCATTTAAATTTTATTCAATTATCAGGAAACATTATTGTTCAATCAGACACATTGATCATCGTTGAAAATACAACGAGATTAAAAGATATTATTTTGGTTGCACCGAACATAAAAATAGTTGACAATGTTATAGGAAATTTTCAAGCAATAGCTACCAAAAATATTGTTATAGGCGAAAATTGCGACCTCTTTTATCCATCAGCTTTGATACTAACAGAAGCTGAAACATACGATTTTGTAAAAAATAATAAACAGGCAAGTAGAATCTTGATTAATTCAAATTCGATTATAAGGGGAATTGTTTGTTATTTTTCAGATGATATTCAATCAACTTATGAACCTCGCGTGGTCCTGGAGGAAGATGCCAGAGTAATTGGAGAAATTTATTCTGAAGAAAATATAGAATTAAAAGGTGTGGTTGATGGAATGGTTTATACCAAAGGCTTTGTTGCCCGTCAATTTGGGTCAGTTTATCAAAATCATATTTATAATGGTAAGATAATAGAAGAAAACTTACCTAAACAATATGTTGGGTTACAATTTGAAAATGTGTCGAATAGTGTAGCCAAATGGATGTATTAATTTGCAAAGAAATAAATTGAAAATAGACTATTCCACTCCCGATATTTGTTGCTATGAGCCTGTCTTGTATTGGAATTGGTTAGCCACCTCTCCCAAGGTTTGGGTGAATAAAAAAGCATAAATATAAAAACTTAAAGCTTTAAAATAGTCATACTTCTATAAGTACAGATATTGATGTTCCCCTCATGAGCCTGCCTGCCTTTGGAAGGAGGGGTTAGGGGTGTGTCAGAACATTCTATATGTCTGATGAACAATACATAAATAAAAAATATGAAATACTTAAAATCTCATAAAATCAAATTAAAACTTAAAGCTTCAACAATAATTGAAACGCTGGTAGCTTCGGTAATCATCGTAATAATATTTACCATTGCCTCTTTAACATTAAATAATATCTCACAAGGTCTGGTTAAAAAAGATATATCAGCAATAGATAACCATTTAACCAAATTGATCTATCTACACAAAAACAACAAAATTGAAATACCATATCAGGAAGATATTGAAGAATGGGAAATTAATATTCGAACAGAATGGTTAAATAATATTTCATATTTCATTGTAGAAGCAACAAACAACCAAACCAAAAAGAAGATTCAAAAAACTTATATAGATGCAGGTCTTTAAAAAAATAGAATCATTCACTCTGGCAGAAATGATGGTGGTATTAGTTCTTAGCGGCATAGTAATATCAATTGCAATACTGGTGTTAAGCCTGGTTCAAAACCAAATTTTTGGTATAAAAAATAATATGCAAAAAAAAACAGAACTCCGTCTAATTGAGCGCATATTATGGCAAGATTTCAATCATAGCGATTTATACTTCGATAGTAGAAAAGATGTTTTATATTGTACTTCACCATCCGACACGATAACCTATTTATTTACAGAAAACTATGTACTTCGCAATCTGGATACCTTGGCGGTTGAAGTAGAAAGTAAAAAATTCTTTTTAAATGCAGAACAAATTAAGGAAAATACCCTTGATGCCATGGAAATACAATTTTCTAACAATTATTATGAAAAGGAACTATTTATAACAAAAAATATGTCGGCAACTTATTATATGAACCTCAATTAAATGGCATTTAGATTAGACCATATAGGCATAGAAAAGAAAAGTAATAATTCTATACAAATAAAAAATTTGTTGGAAAAAGAAATTACTTTGTTCGGTAGTAGCTTTAACAATAAAAAGAAAGAAGCTTTTTATACTGAATTAAGTGTTTTGTTAAATGCCGGTATAAGTTTAAAAGATGCATTAACACTAATAGTTGAGGAGCAAAGCAAAAAAAACGACAAAATACTGTTATCTCAAATTATCGATAATATAATTCTTGGTAAAAATTTTTCTGATGCGGTCAAATTACATTCAGTTTTTACTGAATACGAATACTATTCTCTAAAAATTGGAGAGGAAACCGGAACACTCGAAAAAGTAGTCAAAGAATTAGGCGTCTTTTTTAGAAGAAGAAATGAGCAACGAAAAAATATAATGAATGCTTTGAGTTATCCAATCGTTGTTTTTTCTACCGCTTTTTTGGCTGTGTTTTTTATGTTAAAATATGTCGTTCCCATGTTCGCTGATATCTTTAAGCAAAATGGTGTGGAGCTGCCGGCACTTACAAAATTTATCATTGCAGCTTCAGAAGGTCTTTCCAATTATTTTTGGATTATCGTTATATTGATAGGTGCTATCTTCATTATAAAAAGAATGATCCAAAAAAAGGAGATGTATAAAAAGATAAGTGCAAGTATCCTATTAAAAATTCCTTTTGTTGGCGAATTAGTTCGCAAAATGTACCTGGCTCAATTTACACAAGCTGTTGCCCTGCTAACAAGTGCCAAAGTACCTGTACTGAATAGTCTCCAGCTGACTAAGAAAATGATAGATTTTTATCCTCTCAAGATTGCCTTAGAAAAAGTAGAAAAGGCTGTTTTAACAGGCGAGAGTTTGAGTAACAGCTTAAAACTTCATCCTATCTTTGACAGGAAAATGGTATCTCTTATCAAAGTAGCGGAAGAGACCAACCAAAATGAATATATTTTCGACAGACTGACCACACAATACAATGACGAAATTCAACATAAGTCTAAAATGTTGAGTACGGTATTAGAGCCACTAATTATTATAGTGTTGGGAGCTCTAGTTGCCATAATCCTTGTGTCTATGTATCTGCCAATGTTTAAATTGAGTACTGTCCTAGGCTGAGAGGCATAGTAAATTCAGATAGATATTTGATTTAACGGGTAAATTATCATTTCGTTAAATTGCATTAAAATAAAAAAAGTAAGGATTAGCCTTATTTATTAATTGTTTTTTCTTACTTATTTTACGGGTTTCCGTTTGCATGAACACCTAATATTACCTATATTAGCTTTAATATTTGATATTAGAAAATATTCTCTTCCCGATAGCTTTTATAATCAAAACAAATTTATTTATTTAATCATTTTGCTATTGAAAAACTATTACATTTTATTTATTTAGTGGATAAAAATACTATTTAGAATTTTATTTTTTAATCAGTAATTTTTAGTTTTCATTGCTGCCATTTTCAATATGGAAATAGGTAATTAGGATAATTATGGCCTCCAAAATGGCCGCACTGAAATAAAATAATTAAGGTTGTAGTCTTCCCCGATATTTTTTCATGGCATTGCTAAAAATTGTTTATTGCTATGAAACAAGAAATTAAAATTTTAATTATTAATGATCGACCTTCATTTATTCAAGGCATCAAGGCATTATTGTCTAATGAATTTATCAGTACTCCAATCGATGTAAAATCGGCCTACAGTTATGAGGAGTCTTTATGTGTAAATAACTCGTGTGACCATAAAAAATGTAAATTCGATATCCTTATTATTGGAGTAGATATTAATCATAAAAATTCAACGAGAATAGTTTTTGGTAAGAGATATATGGCTCAATTAATGGGTCTTTATCCAAATACTAAAATTATTACGGTAATATTATCAACAGATAAGTATCGAATTTACGATATCATTCAGAAAATTAAACCGGATGGTTTTTTCGTTGAATATGAACTGGATTCCGCAAATCTTGGTATGGTTATTACCTCTGTAATTGGATGTAAATATTGTTATAGTAAAACCATTAATTCTATAGTAAAGAAATATAAAAAGCTTCGCAATATGTTCGATGATGTTGATAGAGCAATTTTACATCATTTAGATCGAGGAGTTAAAACAAAAGATCTTCATAAATACGTTTTAAGGTCGTCAAGTGCATCAGAGAAAAGAAAACGTAAAATGAAGGATACGTTAGGGTTAATTCGTGGGAGCGATGCAGAACTTCTGGATGCAGCAAAATTGCGAGGCCTCATTTAGCCTGACATTTCTCAGGTGTCAAAAGAGCTAATTGTCGATAATACAACTAGCTCTTTTGTATTTCACGTTAAAATCTAATTCGCCTAACACCCAATTTTGACCTATATAACAAATACGCGATTGACTTCTTATCGTTTAATTCCCTCTAGTTTGTAGCTAGTTATACCGTTTAAAGGAGTCTTCGGTCGTAACTGAAATGTCATTTATTTACTCGTTCCCCGGAATATTTGCCTAAATAGCGAGTTCCTTTCTTGCCTGCCAAATACCGGTAGGTTCGAGTTGATTTGTTTCATTACTTCAAATCATTCATGGTTGAAATATTGAATTATCATTCCAAAGCATCATCAATTTTCAAATCAAATAATTTTAAATTTTTCAACTCCTCATGGCAAAATCTGCCGAAATATCAAGTTTTCCTCTTAAAAGTAGTTCCGAGTGTATTTTTATATTTCTTTAAAATTCTTCCTGCGATAAATTCCCTTCGACAATCAATAAAACCCTTTACCTGATAACGGTTTGAGATAATTTTCTGAACGCAAAACCACATATTTTAATCAAAATTTCCATACAAAATATTTCAATAAATAATTACGGTTAAATCCGTAAAAATTAGCGCATAATAATTACGGTTTTTACCGTAACCGCGCTTTCTTCTAACGCCTACTTTGGTATAGTAAAAAATTATTTAAAATATTTTAATATGAAAAATAAAATATACTTCCTTGTTTTGTCTTTGTTATCGTTTGTATCCATTTACGGGCAATATGATTTAAAAAAAATTGTACCTCCAAACCCTAATGTTGCCTCTTTAATGAAAGCAACTATGACGCCTATAACGGAATATGCTGGCTTACCCAATATAAATATTCCTTTATATACCATAAGTGAAGATAACATAAATGTCCCCATTTCACTATCATATCATACTGGAGGGATACAGGTATCAGAGGAATCTGGTATTGTTGGACTTGGATGGGCCTTGAATGCAGGTGGGGTTATTTCTAGATCGATAAATGGATATGGTGATTTTGGAGAAGACCCATTAAATTCTTCTACAAATACATATTTGAATTTTACGGGTCCCATACCGGATCAAGTTTTAACTAATAATGGGAATGGACCTTATTTTAATTTATCTAATAATCAATTTATAAGAGCTGATGTAAATTGCAATTTCCTTGTAAACAACTCTTTAACATACATTGGTTTAGTAGGTGAGTATACTCCTAGAGATTTTATGCCAGACACCTACCATTTTAACTTTAATGGTTATTCGGGAAGTTTTGTAATGAAAAAGGATGGTTCAATTTTCTTATTGGAAAAGAATGGACTCAAAATAACATGGGAATACGAACCCGGTCTTAATAACTTTAGTTTTAGTATTGTCACTGAAGATGGTGCAAAATATACTTTTAAAGACTGGGCTAAAACGAATACTGATATGTATATGAGTAGTTCATGGCATATATCCACTTGGTATTTATCTAAAATAACAACAGTTAACGGAGGAGTAGTTGATTTTATTTATGAAGAAAAAGGGAAGTCGTATCCTCTAAAGTCATTTTTTCAAAGTTATTATGCACCGGGCGCATGGGTAACTGGAATGGGTACTCAAGCTGAAATAGATGATATTTATCTAATAGAAATTCAGTTTTCAAAAGGAAAGGTTAAATTTAATTATTCTGATTCTGGCGTTCGTCAAGATATTTCCACAGCTTATTATTTAGAAAATATTGAAATTTTAGATATAAATCAAAAATCAATAAAAAAGCACGATTTTAATTATTCATATTTTGGATCTGCATCTGCTTCTTCTGGTTCAGTTCAGACAGGAGATTATGCTGGGGATATTACGATAAACAGTAGCAACCCATCGTTAAATTTAAGGTTACGTTTGGATGAGGTGACAGAAGATGAAATAAAAACACATTCATTTGATTATCATGATGCTCCATTAGCACAAATTCCAAATAAAACCACAATGAGTCAGGATTATTGGGGTTTCTATAATGGTATTGCCAATTATGATTCTTTTATTCCTTACGGAAGTGAATCTATGGGCGGTTTACCCATAAAAGCAAAAAGGTATCCAGTAGAGTCAAAAGCAAAACTTTTTAGTCTATATAGAATAACCTATCCGACCAAAGGATATACTGATTTTGAATTTGAATCTAATACTTATAATACTGAACTTAATCAAATTCCTACATCCTATGTTGATCCACCACCAACAGTACAAAAATCTGACTATGTCAGTTCATTTGGTGGAGGAGTTATTACATCGAAAATCGTTGATCCTCAAGGTGAATCGGTAATTGTAAGATTTGATTTGGCAATTTATGGCTCTAATGTAGAAGACAGGTACCAACATCCTTTTAATTTTCAAACGGATATGGATTTAAAAATTAGGCAAAATTCAAATGGTGCCGTTATTTGGAGTGAAAATTTTCCTTCATCTGAAGCTTATATGGAATTTGCTCAAACCGGACAAGTATTTCATTCTGTATCCTTGGATATTGGAACTGCGCAAATTGGAGGATATACTATTGAAGCCTATTTTAATGATCACAGTGGATTGTATTTTGGTCAAGCCAAGATTACAGTAACATGGGAAGAAACTCAAGTGTCCGAAACAGAAAAATACTCGCTTGGAGGAGGCCTAAGGATAAAGTCAGTAACAGATTTTGATTTTAATGGAGAACAATTAAGAAAAAGAAACTTTAACTACCATTTTAAAGACATTGTTAATAGTATTGAAGTTGATAAATCTTATGGCCTCTTAAAAACATATCCTAAATTTAGCGAAGATCACGCATTTGAATATACACCATTTGAAAATCAATCTGTAAGTATAGCAACGCATACCCTAATTGGAAGAGCATTTTCAGGGAATAATTTTTCAAAGGACAAGGGGAGTTACGTAGGATATGATCAAGTAACGATGACATATGAAGACAATACAGGTAAAGATAATGGCAAAACTGTTTCAAAATTCTATAATAATCAAGATCATGATAGTCAAAATAATTTAGGATTATCTCACTTCGATGGTCATCATAAATTTCCTTCTATTAGATTACCCCATAATGGTTTGTTATATAAACAGGAAAAATATAAAAGATTAAATGATGATTCCTATGTGCTGATTCAGGAATCAGATACGGAATATAGTATTAATGGGATATCGGTCAATGGATTTGATTTTCAAGATTTGTTTTTTAGCTCTGATTATGTAATTAGTTCTATTCAAGAAAGTACTTATGATATTACTATTAGTGATCCATGTTTGCTTAATATTTTTCAGTTCCATCCACATTATTCGACATTAGTTCAAAAGCAATCACAAAAAGAAACCATATATGATACTAATGGTCAAAACCCTATTATAACCCAACAAAATTTTTATTATGAAAATCCGATTCACTACCAACTTACTAAATCTGAAACCATAGATAGCAAAGGGAATACTATTTTGAATAAATTTTTTTACCCTGATGATGTAATTAATGCTTCAAGCTTAATCGGAGGAGTATTATCAACAAATCAATTGAAGGCAATTGATTCTTTAAAAATAGATTATCAACATCGCATTGCTGAATCCATTCAATCGGAAATCTATAAAAATGGGAGTTTATTAAGTATTCAGCGTACCAATTATAAAAATTGGGGAATAAAAATAAATAGTTTAGAAAATATTATTTTACAAGAAACAGTTCAAACGTCTAAAGGATCAGAATCATTAGATGATAGAATTATTTACCATGATTATGATCAATATGGTAATCCACAAGAAGTAAGTAAATCAGAAGGAGTTCATATAGTTTATATCTGGGGATATAATCATGAATTTCCGGTTGCAAAAGTTGAAAACGCAAATTATAATGATGTCATAAATACAGGTATAAACTTAATTACCATTAATAATACTACAACTACCGATATATCTTTGAGAGCAGAACTTGATATGATTCGACAAACCCTTACCACTGCTATGGTCACCACTTACACCTATGATCCTTTAATAGGTATCACCAGTGTAACTGACCCCAAGGGCTATACTACCTACTACCAATACGATGACTTTGGCCGTTTGAAAATTGTAAAAGATCATAATGGCAATATTCTTAGCAATACTAGCTATTCATACAAGCAATAGCATCATTTAATAAACAACAAATTAAAAAACAAAAACAGATGAAAAATATATTTAC
>PVMS01139505.1_pt1 | contig 13296 bp, 12 predicted proteins | sample 1853461 | NCBI WGS metagenome assembly PVMS01 (sample SAMN08582032, study PRJNA380276) | Marine sediment metagenome, whole genome shotgun sequencing project. | isolation source: ocean sediment barecode stripped | collected 2017 | reverse complement strand
TGTCCCCAGGATGGGTCCAACACAGGGAGACCAACCCGCAGAGAAAAACACCCCCAGTAAAAAGGATGACAAATATCCCAGTCGCCTATCAGGATCCCTTTCCTGGAGTACGATGTACGCCGTCAAGAAGCACCTGATAGGCGACTGGGATATTTGTCATCCTTTTTACTGGGGGTGTTTTTCTCTGCGGGTTGGTCTCCCTGTGTTGGACCCATCCTGGGGACAATCTTAACGTTGTCTTTGAGCACTGGCTCCCTGACTCAGGGTTTTTGGCTCTTGGTCGCTTATTCGGTTGGGCTCGCGATCCCATTCTTGATCGCTGCGGTTGAGATTGGACTGGTGACTTCGGTGATCAAGAAATATGGCAGCGTAGTACGTTATGTTGAAATCGCGATGGGTGTCGTGATGATCGCGATCGGTCTCTTATTGTTCTTCGGTCGTTTCGAGCAGGTTGCCAGCCTGGGTTTCTTCTTCGGATCAATCGACGAGGTAAGGGTAGGTTACTACATATTGATTGGATTAGGTTTAGTAATTGTCATGGGTTTGATCCCTGCCTTCATCGCCCGATCGAAAGGTCGAAAATTTTCTGATTGGTGGTTTTTTGGAGCAGCGTTAATTTTCGTGGCACTTCCAGCTGCATTTATGATTAAAGATGATAACAAGAAAGACGATCGAGAGGAATCATTTAAAGCGGAAGAACAAGAAGTACCAATCGAAGGATAAGGGTGAATAACCCAGGGAAGGATTTCGTTGAAGCAGAAAGACCTCTTGATCCTTATTGCCGGCCTGCTAGTTGGGGCCGGCTTAGCCATTTTTATATTCTATGGTCTTCGTGATGAGAAAGCGAGGAGCGAACAAGTTCCAGGTGTTTCCTTACCTCAATCCGCGGCGATAGGTTCTATTGCACCAGATTTCGAATTATCCAAATTGAATGGAGAAACCGTGAGATTAAGTGATTTGCAGGGTAAAATTGTGCTAATTAATTTTTGGGCAACCTGGTGTGAGCCCTGCAAGGTGGAAATGCCTTTATTTGAAGAACGCTATCAGATGGCTGGCTCAGATCTAGAGATATTAGCGGTAAACTTCGATGAATCTGAGCAAGATGTCAGTAAATTTGTTGAGGAATTTGGGTTGAGTTTTCCCGTATTATTGGATCCAGGTGGGGAGGTTCAAAATCTATATCGAGTCAGAGGCTATCCAACAACTTTTGTGGTCAATGAAGAAGGAATCGTCCTTTTCCACCACATCGGTCTGTTTACAGAAGGCCAACTCGACAGTTACCTCACCCAGCTAGGTGTGTTTAGATGATATCTGTTACTTTATACAGTAAACAAGATTGCCATTTATGTGAACAAGCAATCCAGCAGCTTGGTGACCTTCAGAAAAGCGTGCCCCATGATCTGGAGGTGATAAACATAGATGGCGACAAAGAGCTGGAAAAGAAATATGCGTTGGAAGTGCCGGTAATAGAGGTGGGGCCATATCGACTTAAAACCCCTTTTTCAGCTCAAGACCTGGAAATCACACTGAAAGCTGCTAAGGAGAGGGAAAATAACATTGCTGCGATCGATAAAAAAGTTGCTGCTGGTGAAATCAATATCCCAGTAAAAATCACTCGTGCAGACCATTTTTCCTATTGGATTTCAAATCATTACATGCTGGTGCTCAACACCCTGGTGTTGTTGTATGTAGGGTTGCCTTTTCTGGCACCTGCTCTGATGTCGGCAGGATATACCCGCCCTGCAACTGCGATCTATCGGGTGTACGGAGTAGTATGTCACCAGTTAGCATTTCGATCTTGGTTCATATTTGGAGAACAACCAGCATATCCCCGTGAAGCTGCCGGAGTTGAGAGTCTGGTCCCATATGGTCAGGCAACGGGACTGAGTGAGGCGGATGAGTTAGCCGCCAGGCAGTATGTTGGAGAAGAGAATATCGGTTACAAAGTTGCTCTATGCGAAAGGGATGTTGCAATTTATGGAGGTATATTGCTTTTTGGGATCATTTTCAGTATAACCGGGCGCAAGATTAAATCGCTCCCATGGTATCTTTGGTTGCTTGTTGGGATTTTGCCTATTGCAGTAGATGGGTTCAGCCAGTTATTGAGCCAACCACCGCTCAATATGTTCCCTTACCGTGAGAGTACACCGTTCTTGAGATCATTGACCGGATTCTTGTTCGGATTCACAACAGCCTGGTTTGGCTATCCCATAGTTGAGGAATCGATGGTTGATCTCCGGCGATATTATCGTCAAAAACTCGATCGTGGAAAAGCTCAAGAGGAAGCTAGGAATGCCGTTCCACCAACCTGATTCTATCCGTTACTTCTCCAGTGACACATTAGATGACGATAGATTAATACATGCTATTTTCACCCGACACGGCGGTGTAAGTCCAGAGCCATGGGCGTCATTGAACGTAGGCGGCTTGAGAGGGGATGATCCTGACCGGGTATATCAAAATCGGGTGCTATCATTTAAAACAATGGGGAGAGTAGCTGAATCTGTTTATGATGTCTGGCAGGTGCACAGCAACGATGTTATTTGTACGACTGGTCGTCGCGCACCTGGTGTCAGCCATCGTAAAGCAGATGCCATACTCACCGATCGACCCGAAGTGACACTGTTTATGCGGTTTGGGGACTGCGTCCCCGTCTTGTTATATGAACCCAGACGTAACGTGATCGGCATCGCTCATGCTGGTTGGATTGGAACAGTTAATGGGGTCCTCACTGAGACTATAAAAGCAATGCAGTCTGAATACAGGTGTAGCAGTAAGGACATCAGAGCTGTGCTTGGTCCCTCAATTGCTGTGCATCATTATGAAGTAGGAGCGGAGGTTGTTGAACAGGTTGAATCCTCATTTGATCAGGAAGCCGATCAACTGCTGGTACAAGCAGGGGAATCGACCTATTTTGACTTATGGAAGGCTAATGAGCTTCTTCTAGAACGGATGGGTGTCAGAAATATCGAGGTTTCTGGAATTTGCACTGCATGTGATCTCGAGGACTGGTATTCCCATCGGGGGGAATCAGGGAGGACAGGTAGATTTGGGGTTTTAATGGCCCTAAAGGATACATAAAATCTAGATATAATAAATCACCAAGAAGAAAAGAAGGGATTAATTGGCGGATCATATAATGATGGGCAACATGTCAAAAAGCTTGGTGTCCGAGAATTTCGAGCGAGTTTTAGGTAAAATTGAAACAGCAGCCCACTCCAGCGGGAGAGATGCGGAGCAAATTCGATTGATCGTCGTGACAAAGGGTCACTCAATTGACAGAGTCCGCGTAGCCATTTCTGCCGGAGCCAGGCTGCTGGGTGAGAACTATGTCCAAGAGGCGCTCCCGAAAATCTCTACACTCAATGATGAATTTGATCTTGAATGGCATATGATCGGACATATTCAGAGCCGGAAGGCAAGATTGGTTAGTGAAAACTTTGATTGGATACATACCATTGATAGTCTTCGATTGGCGAAAAGATTGGATCGCTTCGCTGGTGAGATCGGAAAGCGATTGCCTGTTTTGCTTGAGTTCAATATGAGCGGAGAGGATACCAAGTACGGTTGGATGGCTTGGAACAATCTCGAGTGGGACGGATTGGCTGATGAGTTCGCGCCCATATTCGAATTAGCCAATTTGGATGTACAGGGGGTGATGACGATGGCTCCCTACTTCACGGAACCTGAACGATCACGGGCACATTTCATCCGCTTGCGAAAATTAAACGAATTCTTCGCCTCCAGGTACCCTGAGTCTTCTTGGAAAGAGTTATCGATGGGGATGAGTTCAGATTTTGAAGTAGCAATTCAAGAAGGGGCAACTATCGTCAGAATCGGCACGGCTATATTAGGTGAACGAAACAACTAACATCGAAGGAATCATATGATTATCATTTTGATCAACCTGATTAACTATATAACTTTAGGATTTACACTGTTGTTAATTGCATATGTGGTCCTATCCTATTTTATGGATCCTTACCACCCGGTGCGGATGACAATCAATCGTATTGTTGATCCAATGTTGAATCCGATCCGCCGCCTGCTACCGCAAACTGGGATGATGGATTTTAGTCCTTTGGTAGCGATAATCCTTATACAACTTATTGAGTTCATTTTGAGGCGAATAATAATCTCGCTGGCGAGTTAATAAGATGGTCAAGCAGTTTGTGGATGGAAAGGAAAGCAGTGTAATTTCTATCAGGGTGATACCTCGATCCAAGAAAAGTGAGATCTCACAGGTTCTTGATGACGGCACAATAAAGGTTCGCCTGACAGCTCCACCTGTCGACGGGAAAGCTAATCAAAGCTTAATCCAATTGTTGGCGGATGTCATTGGAATTAGAACTTCACAAATCGAATTTGTATCCGGGAGGAAAAGTCGGGATAAACTGGTGCGAATCTATGGCATTGATCCTGGGGTCGTTCAATCCAGGATCAACTCAGCTTTAACCTAAGCATAAAACTGATTGCTGATTTCTACGAAACAGGGAGAGATGAGGGTGATTGGATATCCAACCCCTCGGCAGCATAATACCAGAGCGTATCATAGGCTGCTTGAATGAGATCGTCAGATCCCTCATCGAGGAGTTTTTGTATTAAGGGCAGGGCATTAAAATCTGGCTTGAGTTTTAAATAACCTAAAGCAGCGAGTTGCTGCTCAGGGGATCCGTCTGCTAAAACAGAGATTAGTAGATTCTGGGCGGGTTTACCTGGCGCAATTCCCATCCCTTTTTCACCAGCATAAGAAATCAACCAGGTTGTTTCGTGCAATGGGAACAGATGTTCGGGTATACGGAGATCGGTTACCTGCGCCTCTTCAAGCGCCTGTGTCGCCGCAGCACGGACGACCCACTCCTGATCATCAACTGCCAATCCCTCAAGAATCTCCCTCGCCCAGGGTTTCTGAATTTGAATAAGCCCATAAACTGAGGATCGCCTCACCATTAGATCCTCCATCTGGCTGGCTTCCTTGAGCATCTCATGCCCATCCGCGGGATTAAGAGCTAAAGCTTCGGCTACTGTGCGCTGGAGATCCTCATTACCGTGTAGAATGGCTGTACCAAGAAGTTCAAAAGCTTGTTTATTGCCAATTCTAACCAGGGCAAGGCAAGCCGATTGATAGATTGACGGATCAGGATCCTCGAGTAGTTCACTCAACCTACTCAGCGATCCCGAGTCAAGTAAATAACCCAATCCTAAAGCGACCATTCTGCGCAGATCCTTGATGCTGGTATGAGATATCTGTCCCAATAGGACATTTACCGCTGGATCATTGGATAGCAATAAAGCTGAAAGAAGACGAGCTCGCAATCCAAGTGGGATATTCTCCCGCTGCACTTGCTCAGCCAAATATCGCAAGGTTTCCGTTCGCCATGTGGTAGTTTTCGATGTATAACTCAACCATCGGCCTACTTTTAGTGGGTTACGAAGTAATGGATCGTCATTAATTTCCAATAATTCAGAAACCTCAGGAGATAAATCCCTTGAAGTGATCAGGAACGACAGGGTCGATGTTTTACCAGACCAATCTTCCTGATTGCTTAAGAAGTGTGAGATTGGAGCATTTGCTAATGCGGCAGATGCCAGATAGGCAGTAACCAATGGATGCGAGAAAGAAAGGCGTCCTCCCATATGCTCAACCATCAATCTGCTTTCCAATAAATTTGGTAGAGCACCTGGCAGGGATCTTATCGAGCCTTTTCGTTTTTTTCTCTCTGTGGACTCAAGATCCTTCTTTGAATCTGATTCATTGAATTGAAACTCAACCTCCAATCCACGGGCTTGCTTCAGATCGAGTGCGATTTTTTGAGAAGCGATCATCTGCAAGGCAAAATCTTCAACGGCGGTGCGGATATTAGGAAGTTGCTCGGTGATCCGCCATATGTATGACTCGATCGCATCTACATAATCAGGTCCAAGCGTATCGCCTGCAAAAGCAGCCCATACTTTCATCGTAGCGGCAAAGGGAGATACAACCGGGTTGTCTGCCAATAACCAGGCGTTCAACAGACGAGGATCAATGTGATCATCGATTTCTTCTAACGTCGGTTCAATATAACGCAACCAGCACTTGCCCCACTTGCGTATGAATTTGAAATACTGTCTCTCATTCCATGCCGCCATCGCTATTGGAAGGAGTCCCAAATCCGTCAATCCGGAGATATTCTCGGGGGTTGAGCTGATGACCAATCTGGTATGTGGATATAGCTTGAATAATTCATCAAGCAAGGCGATCACTTCTTTGTGAATTGAACGAGGTACTTCATCCAACCCATCAATCATTAGAAGTGCTCGGCCATTTTGGAAAGCTCCCTCAAGTAGTTTTTCTTGCCGATTGACTGAGAGAGAATTTGCATAGGATCTTACTGCCAGGAGGATGTGTTCTATGGGTTGATCGGTGAAGCAATCCTTTGGAAGTAAATCAGAAACATGAACAAATACCGGCAAATAATTCGCAAGATCCTTGACAGCATTGTCTCGCCGGACAATTTGGCAGACTAAATGAGCCAAAGTGACCGTCTTCCCAGAACCCGGATTTCCCATAAGAATAATATTTGCACCAGCACCGAGGACTTTTGCCAATGGAAGCGATTTCCGTGAGTATCGGGTATTCAACTCCGGCCAATCAGGCAGATATGGGATTGAAAGGTCGAGGATATTGAATTGTTGGGCATCCCCTTCGGGGTTAAAACCTAAGGGAGGTATCATCAGTTGAGGTTCAATCAGGATCTCTTCAATTGAGAATAGTGGGGCTGACAGGTGAAGCCTTTGAACGTAACGAAGGGTATCCTGTCGATGCAGTTCTTCGTGATTTGGTGCCAAACTTGAGCGCGCACTTTTTGATTGGGTGCGCAGTTTGATCCAAAACTGCGGTAGAGAGGGGACTATTTTATTCGCTAACCATAACCCTAAGACACCGGTGATAACCCCAATCCAAAACGAGATTTGATCAAAATTAAAATTTTGAAGAAATCTGGACATATTAACCTACATAAAGGATTCTTCCGCAAGTATCACAACGAGATATCTTGGAGGGGATTTGGGCAGAGCTAAAAGTAGCTGCTGTGAGTGTTGATCCACAAGCAGAACAAGTTCGCTCGACAACTCGTGAGACTGCTACACCGCTCTTTTTGGGTCGGAGAGCATCATATAATTTCAAATCATCAGGGCTGATGTTTGAGGATGCGGCTTGACGTTCACTTTCCTGTCGGATGAGATCTTGCTGAAGGAGTTTCTTTTCCTTAAGTAGGTGCCCGTTTTGTAAGTTAACCTCGTTGACGATTTTAGAATGCGATTCAACTGCTGCCTGATATCTCTCTTCTGTTTCATCCAAGATTAACATCACCTCAAGCTGGCGATCCTCCAAAGTTGACAGGTATCGTGTAAGTGATTCCACTTCATGCTGATAATCCTGCAATTCTTTGGGATTCTTCACCTTACCACTATAAAGAGTCGCTTCTGATTGTTCAATTTTTAATCTTTGTGACTGCACCTCGATTTCTTCCCGGCGCAATTTTGAAGCGGCATCATCCCGTACCTGAAGAGTTGTCTCGACATCGTTTTCGGCAAGACGGACCTGTCTGTTGTCTGCTAATATTGCGTCAGTCTCACCCAAGCGGGAGTGGGTATTATCCAATTCGCTGTCAATTTGCTGCAATCTAAATAGTTTGAATGACTCACTCATAATGAAGATTATAGAAGGGGAGTTGGATAAAAACAAGAGGCAATGAAGCGATCCAGCAATTCTGCAATGAGGTAAGTGGATTTGATAAAAGAAACTTACGGTTTTGTCAACATGATCGGTGAGTAAATCAATAAGGTTACAATATTTTTATGGTACGAAAGCGTGATAATTGGTTCTTTGTATTAGTGGGGATATTATTTTTAATTCTTATTATTGGACCTTATTATTGGGCAACTAAGGCAGGGGGAAATGATCATTTTTTCGGGGGTTTTTTGTTTAATCTGGTGGATGGAAATTCATACCTGGCCAAAATGTATCAGGGTTGGTTGGGAAATTGGCGATTTACTCTACCATACACTCACCAGGCTGGTGAAGGTGCCTACCTTTTCTTGTTTTACCTTGCTTTGGGCCATATAGCTCGAGTAACCGGCCAATCTCTGCAATTTATATTCCATATGATGCGCCTGATTGGTTCACTCATTTTGTTGATCGTGTTATGGAACTTCTATAAGCAGATATCTCCTACGCGTAAAGCGACCTGGATGGCATTCGTTTTGGCTCTTTTCGGATCCGGGTTGGGGTGGTTGGTTTCCTTCTTTGGTATTTTTAGTGCTGATTTATGGGTTGCTGAAGGCTATCCATTCCTCTCAGCATATGCAAATCCGCATTTTCCATTAGGAATGGCGATATTGATTTGGATATTGACTCCTAGTCAATGGTTTGAACGGGATCGCAACTCTAGTCTTGGGATAAGGTCTGGAATACTCCTATTAATTATGGGGTTAATATTAGGAATCCTGTTACCTTTTGGTTTTATCGTGGGGGTTTTTGTATTAGCAGGACTGGCTGTCTGGGAGAGCTGGGAATGGATGAATTCGGCGAATAAATTGTCTCAAGTGAATCTAAAGAGGTTTATTCATGCTATATATTCATCGTTCTACTTTAGAAAAATAATCCTGCTCTGTATTGGTGGAACACCGGTTATCCTATATCAGGTTTGGGTAACCCAAACGGATCCATTATTGGCTATTTGGAATGCGCAAAATCTAACAATTTCACCACCGGTTTGGGATTTATTAATTTCTTTTGCTCCTGTATTATTGTTCGCGATTCCCGGGCTCTGGTTTGTGTGGCGAAAAGGTGAGTCTGCACAACGGATCTTGATCGTGTGGAGTATTGTAGGTTTTCTACTTGTTTACATACCTTGGGGACTCCAAAGGCGATTCTTAATAGGCTATATGGTTCCTCTGGCCGGGTTAGCAGGGTTGGGATTAGATCGCTTATTTACCCACCAAAAACGGTTGGCACTTGCAATGTTAACCTTTGTCTTTGTAATGGCTGTACCTTCGAATCTGCTGATCTTGGTGGGTGGAGTCGGAGCTATTCAATCGCGCGAATCAATGGTTTTCTTGTCCATAGATGAAAAGACCTCCTTGGACTGGCTAAGAGCAAATTCCCCGGATGATGCTCTCGTTCTGGCAAGCCCTCAAATGGGATTATTTATTCCGGCGTATACCGGGAGAAGAGTGCTCTATGGGCATCCATTCGAGACTGTCAATGCGCAGGTAATGGAGACTAAAGTTGAACATTTCTTCCAGGGATCGATCAGTGATGAAGAAATATCTGCTTTGTCCGATGCTGACTATATATTTTATGGACCTCGTGAGCGTGAATTGGGAGGGAGCATAACCGGGTCAGGTATTAAGGTGGTTTTCCGTTCAGGGGATACGGAAATTTATGAAATTGAAGGCAGTTATTCGCCTTCAGACGAATATCTGGATTTTTCCGATGATTAGGAATTGAGGGAGTTGTGCGCGGAAAGCTGGAATCAATTAACGGGACACACAAATTAAGATTTTGGAATGGCGCCAATGCCAAGCTTGCGCGAGTCCCGTGGTCGCGGTTATCTTTAATTATCTTTCTGATCCCATTGATCTTATTGATCCCCACATTAAATTCATACCCTTACCCTGCTTCCGGATCCGATTATTCAGATTTGACCATCACTCATTATCCTAACATCCAATTAATCAAAAACACTCTTAGGGATTGGAAGCAAATACCGTTCTGGTCACCGATGATTTTAAGCGGATATCCATTCGCGGCGAACCCTTTATCGGGTCTTTGGTACCCATTCGGATGGTTGTTGTTTATGCTCCCCTTGCCATTAGGGTTTAATTTACTCGTAACGGTTCACCTCATGTGGGCTGGATTGGGTACATATTTACTTTTGAAATCCGAAGGTGTCAACCATATTGCAGCTTTGTTCGCTGGGTTATCATTTGCCCTTTTGCCAAAGTTCTACTCCCATTATGGGGCTGGTCATTTGACATTGTTATTTGCCATCCCTTGGACTCCATGGTTGCTGCTCAGTCAGGTTTCTGATTTTCGATTCAAAGGCAGCAATCGGCGAATTCGAATAATGCCGGGACTCATCTTAGCTTTGATATTCCTAGCAGATGTGCGTTGGGGAGCATATGCGACGATGTTGTGGTGGGCGTATTCAGCTGCAAACTGGAAAGTGAGCTGGCGTCGGGTGATTTATGACATCCTCTCGCAAACATTTTTAGCATTGGTGTTAATTGCACCACTAGCCATACCACTCATGGAGTTTATCCTTCATTCATCTCGGTCAGGCTTGATACCTGATGAAGTGCTTGTGTTTTCCTTGCCTCTAGAGAAAATAATTAGTCTCCTGTTCCCTAATGGGAGTGTATATCACGAATGGATGCTCTATGCTGGGGCGAGTGTGTTGGTTTTAGCGTTGCTAGGTGTGATATTCAGGCATAATCATCGTAAGGTGTTATTTTGGCTCGGTGTGTTCATCGTCAGCTTGTTCATCGCGCTTGGCTCACAAATACCAGGAATGGTTTACCTGGCACGATTGCCCCTTGTAGGGTTGCTGAGAGTTCCAGCGAGGATATTGTTCATCACTGGATTGAGCTTATCTGCACTTGCAGCTTATGGTTTGGATTTGATGGTTAGCCGATCAATTAAATTTCCAAAAAGATCGATCAACCGGTTCCTGTTCACTTCAATTATGTTTATTATCGTTTTATCGGTGGGTATTTTTGCGATCAATGGCCACTTTCCCATTGGAGTAATCTGGGGATCGATCTTTTTGCTGATCGTGATTGCATGGATTGGGATAAGGTTTAAATATCAGCTCCCTAAAGAGATTTGGGTATCTGGTTTATTCTTGATCTTATTGGTTGATTTAATCAGCATTGATTACTCAAGTTATAGCGTGAGGGATGCAGAAGTTGTTTTCAGCGAAGGGGAGAAAGCGGCCCAATACATCTCATCCCAACCCGGTGTCTTTCGCACATACTCACCTTCTTACAGCATTCCCCAGCATACTGCGGCCGAGTATGGTCTGCACTTAGCTGATGGGGTGGATCCTATGCAGATCGATGATTATGTGGAGTTTATGGAGTTAGCCAGCGGAGTACCTCGGAGTGGGTACAGTGTGACAACGCCTCCTTACAAGAATGGGAATCCGAAACTTGATAACGCAAATTACAAACCGGACACGAAGAAATTAGGTCTTCTCAATGTGGGCTATGTTGTCGCAGATTATGAGGTTGCCGCGGATGGATTGGTTTTAGAAGAGCAGTTTAACAATATCCGTGTTTATCGGAACATGAATAAAATGCCCCGCGCTTGGGTAGATGTCTCGGCTGGTAGGGATCAACCCTCGATCAAACCTGTTAAAGTGAATGAATACTCGCCAAATCGCATCGTACTTACTGCTGAGGGGCCGGGCACAATGGTTCTGTCTGAGATCGAATATCCTGGATGGTGGATTTGGATCGATGGGAAATTAAGTTCTAGTCACAATTACGCAGAGATATTGAGGGCAGTCACTTTAGACCCCGGGGAGCATACTGTCGTTTTGGCTTACCTGCCCATTAGCTTGTTCTTGGGGATCCTTCTGGGGGTGTTAGGACTGATGGGGACTGGATATTATTACTCCAAACTGTTGTTGAGTCATATCCAAGGGGGATAAAGTCAAACCAAACAAAAACTTACGGTTGTGCAAGGCGTTAAATGATGATAAAATGGTAACAAATTGATAACAGTTATGTAAGAAGACGCGTTTATTGCAGGAAGATCAAGATGCTTAACCTCCCGACCGAATACTTAACGAGCGAGAGCTCCCAGAAAGGTCTCGATCTCGACACAATTCAAGCCAAACCGTCAACCCGGCGCGCCCTCATAATCGATGACGATCCCGACACTGTTAACCTCATCAAAATAATATTTCGGAATGCGGGAATAGATGTTGTTGGTGCATTTAGCGGAAGAGAAGCGATCGAAAAATGTGCTGATACACATCCAACTGTGATCTTACTAGATTTAATGATGCCAGAAATGGATGGTTGGGAAACTTTTGAAAGTATCCGGCAAATGACTGACGTCCCGGTGATAGTAGTTTCTGCAGATACTAAGAAAGAAAATGTAGTTAGGGGACTCAATATTGGTTTCGATGATTATGTAACCAAGCCATTCTTCCCACCTGAGCTTGTCGCTCGGGTAAACACCGTATTAAGGCGGGCAACTGGGACAGAACCAGTCACCAAACGAATTTATCCAAATATTGAATTAGGGATCGATTTCGAATCTCACGAAGTTGAGTTGAGGGGAGAACCAGTACATCTCTCTTCGAGGGAGTTTGCTCTGTTGGAAATATTGGCTGTAAAAGCTCCCCGTCTTGTAAGGTACGAAGAGATCGCCTCAAAAATATGGGGTGTAGATAACATAAAGGTTCGTAATCGGATCAAGTACTTGATCTACCTGCTCAGGCAGAAGGTTGAGAAAGATCCTAATGAACCTAGCTTAATCCTTAATCGAGAAGGATTAGGGTACCAGTTGGATATCGGGGAAAAACCAGAACCTCTATTGTAAAATAGTCCCAGTTTAGGAATCAACAACCAGGCGTCTTTCATTATTGATAACTGGCATATTCCTTGCAGATTTCATGATATAGATAACATCATAAACACATCTGTGAGAATATTCGCCTGAATGTATTTACCAAGACCTTGGTATCTTTATCTCCTGTTAATACTATTCCCCTTTCTCCTGTTTGCCCCGATAATACTTAGCGGACAGGCACTGTTTTGGGGAACTCCCTTGACACAGTTTATCCCTTGGTGGACCTCGGCCTGGGAAATGATTGCGCGAGGTGTTCTGCCGTTGTGGAACTCGATTAATGGGATGGGGGCTCCTTTACTGGCAAATTACCAAACTGCTCTGTTCTATCCCCCAACCTGGATTTACTTCATTTTGTTCCTTATTGGGGATGTGGCCGCAATGGCATGGGGACAGGCAATACTGGCAGTGCTACACCTATCTTGGGCAGCGGTTGGGATGGCACTTCTCATCAGGCAATTGGGGATTAGAAAATTGGGTCAGATCGTGGGCGGGCTGGCATTCGGTTTAAGCGGCTACCTGGTATCGAGAGCTGGTTTCTTGAGTATAAACTCAGCTGTTGCCTGGATGCCGTGGATTATCCTGGCGATCACGAAACTAGTGGAATCTTTTTCGGGGGAAAATATTTTCAGAAACTCCTCAACGCCATCGCGCAGAAAGAACAAGAGCGT
>PVMS01002751.1_pt1 | contig 13296 bp, 9 predicted proteins | sample 1853461 | NCBI WGS metagenome assembly PVMS01 (sample SAMN08582032, study PRJNA380276) | Marine sediment metagenome, whole genome shotgun sequencing project. | isolation source: ocean sediment barecode stripped | collected 2017 | reverse complement strand
CGTCCCCGGTGACTATATCGTTGACCAACCGGCGTGCGATGGTTTGCCGTAAGCGACTGATAGGTTCACGCGACTCCTGTCGCCCGGCCAGAGGAGCAGGGGCAGGACTTGATGCTTTTGCCGTGCCGGCTGATTTTAATTCAGCGGGCGCTTTCGTCGGGGCCGAGGCGGCCGCAGGCGGGACTTCGGATTTATTCTCAATGTGCTTGAGTACGTCTTCTTTCAATATACGGCCACTTTTACCACTGCCGACAATATTTACCGCGTTAATGTTGTGTTCACTGAGCAGGCGTGCAACGGCCAGACCGTGTGCCGCTGATTCGCTTACCGGTTCAGCCGATTGTTCAGCCGCCGGGGGGTCAGCCGGGGCGGTGGGTGGAGTAGATGAAACCTCAGTCTGAGGTGTTTCAACAGCCTGTTCGCTAAACAGCGCCAACAGGTCGTCCCCGGTGACTATATCACCGGTTTTGGCGGCAATACTCTCTAATATGCCGTCCGCCGGTGCGGGCACCTCGAGCACCACCTTGTCGGTTTCAAGGTCGACCAGGTTTTCATCGCGTTTGACGGCTTCGCCGGTTGCTTTATGCCATTGTAAAACAGTCGCATCGGCGACCGATTCAGGTAAAGCAGGAACTTTAATTTCAATAGACATGGCTGCAGTTTATGTTTTTGTTGAAAGGGCGGAAAGGATCAATTTACGCTGTTGCTCCAGGAATAACTTATAGTAACCCACTGCGGGAGCTGCAGACGGGCCACGACCAACATAGCGAACGGCTTGCGCGCTGCCCAGGCAGAGTTCGATATGATGACGAATTTGATACCAGGCACCCTGGTTACGCGGTTCTTCCTGACACCAGACTATATCGTTGGTATCGCCATAGGATTTAAGCAGCTTGTTCAGTTCCCGTTCCGGGAAGGGGTGCAATTGCTCAATACGCACGATGGCGATGTCCTTGATTTTTTGAGCACGCCGTTCCTCAAGCAGCTCGTAATACACTTTACCACTGCATAAAATTACGCGCTGGCAGTGCTTTTTAGTAACTTTATCGGTTTCCGGCAAAATCACCTTAAACCCGCCTTTTGACAAGTCTTTAACGGTGGAGACGGCTAGCTTGTGTCGTAGCAGGCTTTTGGGTGTCATGACCACCAGTGGTCGGCGGAACGAGCGCATCATCTGGCGGCGTAGCATATGGAAAATCTGCGCCGGGGTTGTGGGGACGCAAACCTGCATATTGGTTCCAGCGGTCATTTGTAGAAAGCGTTCCAGGCGCGCAGAGGAGTGCTCCGCACCCTGGCCCTCCTGGCCATGTGGTAGTAACAGTACCAGCGCGCAGACGCGCTGCCATTTGGTATAACCACTGGTGATAAATTGATCGATCACCACCTGCGCGCCGTTAGCAAAATCGCCAAACTGGGCTTCCCATATAGTCAGGGTGTCCGGGTCGGTGGTGGAATAGCCGTACTCAAACCCCAATACGGCCATTTCAGACAGAATAGAGTTAATGACCAGAAACCTGTTCTTCGCCCCGGATAGTTTACGCAGCGGCACCATGCGCCCGGCTTCGTTCTGATTGTGTACCACAGCGTGGCGGTGCGAGAACGTCCCGCGCCCGGAATCCTGCCCCGAGAGGCGTATTTTGTTTCCGTCCTGAACCAGGCTGCCGTAGGCGAGAATTTCTGCACACCCCCAGTCGATCGGGACTTTACCTTTAACCATGGCAAGGCGATCTTCGTAGATTTGCTGGATACGCCGATGTACAGAGTATTTTTCCGGCAGAGCATCCAGTAAGCTCTGATTTATTTCGCGCAAGCGTGTTGCGGGCACGCTGGTATTGACGGGTTCACGCCAATCGGTGCCCATGTACGCGACCCAGTCCACTATCTTGCTCGCCTTGTTCGGGTCGATTATCTGACCGGCGGTAATCTCACCCTGATCAAGCTGCGCGCGGTATTGATTGACCATATCGTCAGCAAAACCGGCGCTTATTACCTGTGATTGCTCCAGTTTTTGTGCGTAGATCGCGCGCGGTGTTGGTTTTTTCTCGATTATTCCGTACATCATGGGTTGGGTCAGTTTGGGCTCGTCTGCCTCGTTATGACCATGACGGCGATAGCAGATTAAATCCAGCACCACGTCGGATTTAAAACGGCAGCGATAGGCCAGCGCCATTTCGGTGGCGGCGACTACGGCGTCGGCATCGTCACCGTTGACGTGTAGAATCGGCGCGTGCACCATTTTTGCCACTTCGGTGCAGTAAATGGTTGACCTTGCATCCAGCGCATTGGTAGTAAAACCGATCTGATTATTGATGATGATGTGAACGGTGCCTCCCGTGGAGTACCCGCGGGTAGCTGACATGTTCAGCGTTTCCATGACCACGCCCTGACCAGCAAAGGCCGCATCACCGTGAATCGCGATGGGTACAACCTGATTGCGCTTGGAATCTTTGCGGCGCTCCTGACGGGCACGCACTGAACCTTCAACCACCGGGGTCACGATTTCAAGGTGTGAAGGGTTAAAGGCCAGCGCAACGTGAACATTACCGCCACCGGTTTGAATGTCTGAAGAAAAGCCCTGGTGATACTTAACGTCGCCGGACTCAAAATCCGGGTCCGAAATGTTGTACTTTCCCTCGAATTCGTTGAACAATTGCTCTGGCTGTTTGCCTAATATATTCACCAGCACATTGAGGCGCCCACGGTGTGCCATGCCGATGATGACTTCTTTTACCTTACGTTCGCCACAGCCTTGAATAAGTGATGAGAGCATAGGCACCAGTGCGTCGCCCCCTTCGAGAGAGAAGCGTTTCTGACCAACATATTTTCTGTGCAGGTGCTGTTCGAGGATCTCAGCGGCGGTCAGCTTATACAGAATTTCAATACGCGCCTTATTCGATTTCAGCGGACGAACCGGGTTCGTCTCGATTTGTTGGCGCAGCCATTCGCGATGTTCTGCGTCGGCAATGTAGCGATACTCAAAGCCAATCGATTCGCAATAGGCTTTTTTGACGTAAGAGATAATCTCGCGCAGGGTCTTGCGACCGCCTTCACCTAAATTACCCGAATCAAATACCGATTCCATATCCGCGTCTGAAAGACTGTATTTTTCCAGTGCGAGCTCTCCGGGGCTAATGCGCTTCATGGCGCCCAGTGGATCGATGTCAGCTACCAGGTGGCTGAGACGGCGAAAGTTATCGATCATCTGAATGACCTGGGCCTGTTTATAAAAAGCGCTTTTTACCCAATCTTTGGAGCCGGTGACCACCAGCGTTGTGCCGCTGGCATCACTTTGTTCAAGCTCCGGCATTGTTTTGAAGACACTACGCCAGTGTTCGCTGACGCTATCGGGATCATCCTGGAATTGCTGGTATAGCTCGTCCAGATAGGCGGCATTGGCTCCGTTGAGGTAGCTAATATCGATGTGTCCGTTGGGGCCGGTTTCGCTCATAGTGGACTAATTTTGATTATTGAATGAAGCCATCAATTATATTTATTGGTGAAGCCTTGGCTAGTCCCTTTGGGATATATTTCAATTTAATTTTACGCTAAGTAATCCTCAGGATTCACAATAATTGGCAAAATATTGGCTTTTATCGAGCCAAAAATAGAGCAAGACAGGCCTTATCAGTATATTCCAAATTGGATGTAAAATATTTTGACAGACACAATATATAGGGGTACTATTGCCAGATAGACACAAGATATAGATTTTGAGCCTAATTTGTCAGGTTTTGGCAGGCGCTGAAATTGCGCGTTTTTGAGCGTATTCCTGACGGAGTGTCGTAAATACTGCCTTAAAAGCTCGGAGGTTGTTTAAAATTGTGCTAAATATCAACCGGACGACAGGCAAGCCTGTATATGTTGATTTAAAGAAGTGGCATTATAAGCCGCTCGTAACAGGAGATGCAGAGATCTCCCACCCCCAAAATAATTTAAAAACCGAGGATCAAGAGTGGCGGAATCCAAACTTAAACCCGTAGTGAACGAAAAAACCCCTATCGAATTTCAAAGCGCATCTGTCGATATATGGGATAAAAAATATCGCCTTAAGACCAAGGACGGCGATCCGATTGATCAGGACATTAATGCTACCTACGAACGCGTTGCCAGCGCGTTGGCCGGAGTCGAAACCGGCAAAGCTGCGCAAAAGAAATGGTACAAGCGGTTTGTGTGGGTATTAAAACACGGAGCGATTCCGGCGGGGCGTATTATCTCCAACGCCGGTGCTCAACAACATAAACCCGCGACCAGCACAATTAATTGTACTGTCTCCGGTTCCGTACCCGATACCATGGACGGCATTTTACATGCGGTCCACGAAGCCGGTTTGACCCTCAAGGCGGGTTGCGGCATTGGTTATGAGTTCTCCACATTGCGCCCCAAAGGCGCATTCGTAAGCGGAGCCGGCGCGTATACTTCGGGGCCTTTGTCATTCATGGATGTGTTCGATGCAATGTGCTTTACGGTGTCCTCGGCCGGGGGACGTCGTGGTGCGCAAATGGGCACGTTTGATATCAGCCACCCTGATGTAATGGATTTCATGCAGGCCAAACGTGAAAATGGGCGCCTGCGCCAGTTTAATCTGTCCTGCCTGATTACTGATGCTTTCATGAAAGCGGTTGAAGCAGATGAAGACTGGGATCTGGTATTCCCCGCTACTCAATCTGAATTTGATTCAGGTGAAGATCAAATCGTCTGGCGGCACTGGACAGGCTCTGAAAATTACATCACTAATGAAGTCGGTGAAGTGGCATGCCGCGTCTATCGTACCCTGCAGGCGAGTAAAATGTGGAACGTGATCATGTCGTCAACCTATGATTATGCTGAACCGGGTTTCATCATGATTGATCACATCAATGATTTAAATAATAACTGGTATTGCGAAGACATCCGTGCAACCAATCCCTGCGGCGAGCAACCACTGCCCCCCTATGGTGCCTGCCTGTTAGGCTCAGTTAACCTTACCTGTTTTGTTCGGAAAGCGTTTACCGATGAAGTTTATTTTGATTGGGATCAATATCGCGAAGTGGTTGCTGTATTCTCGCGTATGCTTGATAACGTGGTAGAGATCAACGGTCTGCCTCTTAAAAAGCAACGCGACGAAATTGAGCGCAAGCGCCGCCATGGCATGGGATACCTGGGTCTGGGCTCGGCGATGACCATGATGAAACTTAAATACGGCAGCGAAGAATCACTGGTATTTACAGAAGAAGTCTCAAAGGTAATGGCAGAGGTGGGCTGGGAAGTTGGGATACAGCTAGCCGAAGAAAAAGGCGTGGCACCGGTGCTTGAAGAAGAATTTGAAATCACCGCTGAAATGCTGCACAAACGACCGGAAATGGTGGATGACGGATATAAGGTCGGTGACAAAGTTAAAGGTAAAGTGCTGATGGGGAAATACAGCCGTTACATGCAGAAGTTTCCCGAGGCGTTGCGAAATGAAATCGCAGAAAAGGGTTGTCGTTATACGCACCATACTTCAATCGCCCCGACCGGAACCATCAGTCTGTCGCTGGCGAATAACGTGAGCAACGGCATTGAGCCATCGTTTTCACATGAGTACAGTCGTAACATTATTCGTGAAGGTAAAAAATCCAAGGAAAAGGTTGACGTTACCTCGTACGAATTACTGTCTTACCGCGCTTATATCGACGAAAATGCTCAGCCGTATAAAGACGATGGCAGTGTGGGCTTGCCAGATTATTTTCTGTCAGCCGATACCATTACTCCGCGTGAACACGTAGATGTGCAGGCGGCGGCTCAAAAGTGGATTGACTCATCGATCAGCAAAACTGCCAACGTGCCGACAAATTACCCCTTTGATGATTTTCAGGATATTTATATGTACGCCTGGAAGCAGGGTTTGAAAGGTTGTACCACTTTTCGTTTTAACCCTGAGGTATTTCAGGGAGTGCTGGTTCAGGATAAAGATCTCGAGAATACGACGTACTCTTTCGCGTTGGAAAATGGGAAGACGGTAGAAGCCAAAGGCAATGAAGAAATTGAATATGATGGCGAAATACATACCGCCGCTAATTTGTTTGATGCATTGAAGGAAGGCTACTACGGTAGATTCTGAGCCATATAGATCGTACATAAATCAGGAAACACAAATGGCAATCAAGATAGACAAGAAAATCGTCGCTTACAAAGTTAAATCAGAAAAAAACGAAGCACCCGCCGTGCAGCCCGAAAAGGTGCAACCGGCGCAGGGTGAACAGCTACAGCTAGACGGTAGCACGCCAAAAGAGCATAAAGGCGCAACGATAGTGCGCATGCACGAGAAGGTAGAGCGGCCGGAAATGCTGGTGGGTAGCACTTATAAAATTAAAACCCCGGTTTCGGAGCACGCATTCTACATTACTATCAACGATATTATATTAAACCCGGACACCCCCTATGAGAAACGCCGTCCTTTTGAAGTGTTCATTAATTCTAAAAACATGGATCACTATCAGTGGATATCAGCCCTGACATTGATCATCTCTGCGGTGTTTAGAAAGGGGGGGGATGTCACTTTTCTGTCCAAGGAACTGCGCAGTGTATTCGACCCCAAAGGGGGATACTTCAAACGTGGAGGTAAATTTATGCCCTCACTGGTAGCCGAAATCGGCGAAGCGCTTGAGACCCATATGAAATTCATCGGCCTGTTAAAAGACGATGGCATGGACGAGCATCAGCAAAAACTGGTTGATGAAAAACGCCGTGAATACGAAATTAAACAGGAGTCATCCACAGCGGAAGGCGATGCGACTTTTCCCCCGGGCGCTACCTTATGCAGCAAATGCTCAACCAAGGCGATGATCATGATGGACGGATGCCTGACGTGTTTGAACTGCGGAGAGAGTAAGTGCGGCTAAAAAGGCCAGGGGCTCTTACATAATAGAGGCCGCTAGAGCACGCGATCTGTAAATCCAGTGCCGTCTGCCTCGATTAAACCGGAGGCTGTTCGAGAGTATATCAGGCCAATGCTGTTGCAGGCCGATTGCTACTTAACTCAGGCGAAAGACTGATTCACCATCCCTTGAACCGACTATTTTGGGGGAGAAAAATGAATTTCAGGCGATATTTCTCCCCGGGGTACAGATGCGTAATTTTGATTTAATTATTTTTGATTGCGACGGTGTTCTTGTTGATAGTGAACGAATTGCTAATGAAGCGTTTGCAAGCTTGCTGAATCACGAGTTCGGTTTTTCCCTGAGCCTGGATGATATGTTTGAGACTTTCGTGGGTCATTCTTCAAGTCAATGTGTCGAGATTGTCGAGGAAATGCTGGGGAAAAAACCTCCAGATGATCTTGAAGAAAGATATAAGATTGAAATTAATTTAGCTCTTGGCTCGTCCGTCACCCGCGTAGATGGAATTGGTAAGGCTATTTCAGACATTACAATTCCTTATTGCGTGGCGTCGGGTGGTTCTCATGAAAAAATGCGAATCACCTTAGGGAAAACAAATTTGCTTCAGTTCTTTGAAAATAAGCTTCACAGTACGTCGGATGTAAGTCGGGATAAACCTTTTCCTGATATTTATTTGCACGCTGCACAAAATATGGGAATCGCTGATCCGTCGAGATGTTTAGTGGTTGAAGACAGCCCCTTAGGTGTTAAGGGTGGTGTCAATGCGGGTATGACTGTTTTTGGTTTTTCTGAATTATCCGATGCGGAAAAGCTACTCGATGCGGGGGCACATCATATCTTTGATAGAATGGAGCTTCTGGCAAACGAAATTGACAATTTTTTACATGAATAATCTTCCCAAAACGATGCGTGGTGTTTTGTTAACCGGGCACGGTGATTTTGATAAGCTTGAATTTCGCGATGATATTCCGGTTCCAAAGCCTGGTTTGCACGATGTGCTCATTCGTGTTGGCGCCGCCGCCGTTAATAATACAGATATCAATACCCGCACAGCCTGGTACTCAAAAGGCGATGGCGAGAGCGGTGATGCAAGCTGGTCGGGCAGTGCGCTTGAATTCCCCCGAATTCAAGGTGCGGACGTGTGCGGTCGTATTGTCGCTGTAGGGGAAAGCGTCAGTGATACTCGATTAAATGAAAGGGTCCTGATTGAGCCATGCATAAGAGAGGCCAACGGCGAAACACTGAAGCAGCCCTGGTACTTCGGTTCAGAGTGCGATGGAGGGTTTTCCGACTATACGGTTGTCGCGTCCCGTCATGCTCATCAAATTGAAAGCAGGCTCAGTGACGTCGAACTCGCCTCTTTTCCCTGTTCTTACTCTACGGCTGAGAATCTCCTAACCCGGGCAAATCCTGGTCCTGGCGATAGCGTTCTGGTGACAGGGGCGTCGGGTGGCGTGGGTTCCGCTGCGGTACAACTCGCTAAAGTTAGAGGAGCCAGGGTTATTGGTATTACCAGCCCGTCTAAATCGGAAAATGTGTTAAACCTTGGCGCGGATGAATTAATATTCAGAGAAGACAGTGTTGTTCAGGCCCTCGGTGTTAGCAGTATTGATGTCGTCATTGATGTAGTAGCAGGTGAGAGATGGCCGGAATTTCTGGAGGTGCTCAAGCCCTTCGGGCGATATGCGGTAGCCGGTGCAATAGGCGGCCCGCTTGTGGAGCTTGATGTGCGAACACTTTATTTGAAAGACCTGAGCCTACTTGGTTGCACCGTTCTGGGTTGCGATGTTTTTTCAAGTCTAATTAAACATATAGAAAATAACGATATAACACCCGCCGTTGATAAAACCTATCCTCTCAGCCAGATTGCGGATGCCCAGAGAGAATTCTTAACCAAGCGCCATACTGGAAAAATTGTGCTTACTTTAGCGAACAGCGAATAGTCTTTACTCAAAAGGGGTAGCCAGGAAAGTGCCCTTAAATATTATTTAATCGCGATTATTATTTCAGATACAGCTATTTAATAATGAGGAGAAAATATGTTACTAAAAGGTTCCTGTCATTGTGGCGCAGTCGAATTTCAACTTGAGTCGCCTCATCCCTATCCGTTTAATTTGTGCTATTGCTCAATTTGTCGAAAAACTGCAGGAGGCGGAGGTTATGCGATCAATTTAGGTGGCGAAGCCGAGACCCTGAAAGTTGAAGGAAAAGAGCACCTGGGTATTTATCATGCGAATATACAGGGCAAGCCCAGCCCAGCGGAAAGGCATTTTTGTAAACATTGTGCCAGTATGTTGTGGGTGTTCGACGGGCGCTGGCCAGAACTTATTCATCCATTTGCATCGGCTATCGATACTGAGTTGCCTGTACCCCCGGAACGCACGCATTTAATGCTGGGTAGTAAAGCAGGCTGGGTGAGGACTGAACCTGACTCGAAAGACAAGTGCTTTTCGGAGTATCCGGAAGAAGGCATTGCACAATGGCATGAGCGGTTAGGTCTGGTTGATGATTAAATAATATGCAGCAACGAACTATAGGTCCGTTTTCTGTTTCTGCGATTGGCCTGGGATGTATGAATATGTCGATGGGTTACGGGCCCAGGCCGGATGCGAAGTATTCCGGCAGGCTATTAAACCAGGCCCTTGATATGGGCTGCAGTTTTTTAGATACCGCGGCGATGTATGGTATGGGGCACAATGAAGAACTGATTGGAACCCATCTTCACTCACGGCGGGATGAGTATGTTCTTGCCAGCAAATGCGGGATTTTTAAAAATGCTGAGGGTAACACTGAGACCAACGGGCACCCTGAAGTCTTGTTTAAGACTTGCGAGGACAGTCTACGACGTCTGAATACTGATGTCATTGATCTGTACTATCTTCATCGCCCGGATCCGGACGTACCAATTGAAGAAAGTGTCGGTGCGCTTTCACGGATGGTAGAACAAGGCAAGGTGAGTCTGATTGGTTTATCAGAGGTAAGCGATGATACCCTACGCCGTGCACATGCAATCTATCCCATTTCTGCCCTGCAGTCAGAATACTCCCTGTGGTCGCGCACACCCGAGCGCAAGGTGCTTAAAAGCTGCCTTGAACTCGGCATTACATTTGTACCCTTTGCGCCGTTGGGAAGGCAATTTCTAAGCGGTAAAAGTGGCGATATTTCTGCTATGTCAGATGGCGACTTTCGACGCACTTTCGCGCGACCACGGTTCGAGCCGGACAATTACGCTGCAAATGCGAAATTGCTGATTCCTTTTGAAAAAATCGCCCGCCAACAAGGTTGCAGTATGGCACAACTTGCTTTGGCGTGGTTGCTTGCACGAGCTGACAATATTATTCCCATACCGGGTACAAAGCATATTGAATATATGACCGAGAACCTGGCCGCAAGTGAACTTATATTAAGCGACGATACTGTCGCTGCACTGGATGAATTAATTAATGAAAAGACGGTGGCCGGTGATCGATACGAAGCGAAACTGATGCGTACATCCGACGCGGAGCGTGATTGAATATTTAAGCTGGATGGAACCTACAATTTTGTGGGTGGACGGGTCACAGCAATTTCTGCGCACGTATCAAGGCTTCGCTGGTCAGGCTGATGTTATCTCCCGGATCTTCCGCAAGTGATCGGACTGCTGTCGAGATCAGCCGTGCAGCGATATAACCGCGATACGCGTCAGAGCCGGGCGTATAGCCAGAAAGTTCTTGCATTGTAACCGAGAGTGATCGACCGTTTATAGTGACAAGTTTGCCCAGGGAATCTTTGCCCGTTTGCCACATGCCGCTGTTATCGGGACTAAAAAATGCTACATTTTTCTCCCGGGTGGCCTCTCTAAGCAGTTCCTCGAGGTTTGCGTTGAATACACCGGTGACAAATACAGGCTGCTTTGTAGTTATCAAGCTGTCCAATTTATCGAGCATGGTTTTTGATTCCAGCGAACTATCCAGCTTGTAGACATAGGAATCCAGGCCGCCTAAGTGACCATCCGACTCCTCTAAGGCGTGAGAATCCTCCTCACCCGTGGCTAACATGAATCCATCCAGCGCTTGCTTACCCTGTTCCATGTTCTCCCCTGATAGCGGGGCTACAAACACTAAACTGAAGCTATGCGCCCGGGCTGGGCCACTGCTAATTATAAATAAAACAAAAAATACGGCTGAGGCCAGGGCCGCTTTGTAACCGTCAGATTTATTTGTAATCATTTGCATCTAATTAACTTTTGCTATGCTGTAGGCGGCACAGTGTACCACGCGTGAAATTGTAAACATTTACGCAAGGTTTCCATTCATCATTGAATAGCGATGATCATTGAACGGTGTATACAAGTAGCGGTTTATTTCCAGCAGGATGGATAGCTTCGCGCTTTCAGGAACACGCCTTACAATAATAGTAACTCGATAATCACGGCTTTGACAGCCTGAGGGAAACAGGACAATATTGATGTACCGAATTAGTTGAGGACACATATACTTAGGCTGATTTTCATTATTAAGGCGATTTTCGTAACATGCCAGAGCCACTAAAAAACCTGTACAGTGCTGAGCTTATAAATGCGCTTTGCACGGAATTGCTTAATCTATACGCGGAGTTTGACGCTAAAGGTTTTATCAATCATGTGTTTGACTGTGATTGGGAGAATAGAGAATTGAAGCAACGTATGGCACATATTTCGCGAACCTTGCATAAATTTCTACCCGTGGATTTTCCCGAAACGGTAGCTATACTGAAAAAAGCATCGTCAAAATTCAGTGGCTTTGAGTACATGTTTTTTCCGGGTTTCGTCGAACTTTATGGAACAGATAATTATGCGGTATCAATACCCGCACTCGAACACTTTACGGAACATGCAAGTTCAGAGTTTGCGGTAAGGCCATTTATTAAAATTTACGGCGGAAAAATGATGGCGCAAATGAATTTGTGGGCAGAATCAAGCAATCACCATGTGCGCAGGCTCGCCTCAGAAGGATGCCGCCCCCGATTACCCTGGGCGATGGCATTGCCCGAATTTAAAAAAAATCCTGAACCGATTTTACCTATTTTAGAAAAACTTAAGGATGATGAAAGTGAATTTGTGCGACGTAGTGTTGCCAATAATTTAAATGATATTGCAAAAGATAATCCATCTACTGTAATCGAAATAGCCAACCGCTGGCTGGGCGATAATGAGCAGACAGATTGGCTTGTTAAACATGGCTGTCGCACGCTACTTAAACAAGCTAACCCGGAAATCATGGCGTTATTTCGTTTCCCAAATCCTGAGCACATAGGAATTAGCGATTTCGTAGTCCAGGAAACCGCTGAATTAGGCGCTGATATAAAGTTCGCATGTACCCTGGTATCCAGGAAGCGGCTTGGAAAACTAAGGATAGAATACGCCATCGATTTTATGAAAAAAAACGGCAAGCTCTCCAGGAAGTTGTTTAAGCTATCAGAGTCAGAAAATACGTCCAGGGTAAAGAAGATTGCCCGTTCTCACTCGTTTCGGAAAATATCCACCAGAAAATACTATGCTGGAACGCACGGGATCGCAATTATTGTTAATGGCCATGAACTGGTCAAAGGCGTGTTTCAGCTTAACGAGAAAATTCGATAATGGATAACTCAGGAAACGTTTAATGCAACACCAGGAAAGTGAATTTATCGCTTATGGCAAGCTACCGTAATATTGCCAGTCGTGGAAACCGGATATACCGACGGTTGCGGCACTGATTATAGTGCACGGTTTAAGTGAGCATAGTGCTCGCTATATGAACCTGGTGAACAAGCTGGTCCCCCAGGGTGTAACCGTCCACACATTTGATCATCGCGGGCATGGTCGGTCGGCTAAAAAATTGGTTGCACACGTGGACAGTTGGGTGGAGTACCGGGAAGATTTACGGGCATTTGTAAATCGGGTTGCGACAATAGAATCCAATACGCCCCTTTTCCTGATGGGGCACAGCATGGGGGGCCTGATCGCCGCCAATTATGTACTGCACTACCCGCAAGGTTTGCAGGGGGTGATTCTTTCAGCGCCACCGCTGGGAGATGCCGGGGTGTCACCCCTGCTACGTTTAGCGGCTCGAATGGTATCGGCAATTAAGCCGGATACCATTTTTAATAGCGGGCTGGAATTAAGCGGCATTTCGCGTGACCCCCTTGCGGTTAGCGCGTATCAAAATGATCCGCTGATACACGGGAAAATAACAGCCAGGTGGAGCGTTGAATTTTTTAAAGCCGTAAAATGGTCAGGTGATCATGCGGCCGATTTTCAGCCGCCCGTGCTGATTTTTCATGGCGATGCTGACACTCTGGTCCCAATCGCGGGAAGTCGTGCTTTTTATGACAGGATTCAACAAGCAGACAAACGTTATATCACTTATAAGGGCGGCTATCATGAAAGCCTGAGCGATATTCACCATGAACAGGTGGTGGCCGATATAGAAGACTGGCT
>PVMS01107497.1_pt1 | contig 13297 bp, 14 predicted proteins | sample 1853461 | NCBI WGS metagenome assembly PVMS01 (sample SAMN08582032, study PRJNA380276) | Marine sediment metagenome, whole genome shotgun sequencing project. | isolation source: ocean sediment barecode stripped | collected 2017 | reverse complement strand
TAAGGCGCTGCAAGTTTCTGGGCCGCCGCCGCATCCCGGCCAATAAAGCCACCTTCTTTATCAAGCGCTACCGCAAAGCCCAGCCCGGTCTCGAAGGCGTTATCGGTGTTGTCGATGTCGTGCCCGTAGTCGCGGTAGCCTTTCTCCAGGCGTAGGCTTCCCAGCGCCGAGAGGCCCGCGTGCACAAGGCCGTGCCTGGCTCCCTCGTCCACCAGGCGGTCATATACGGTTAACGCCTGTACAGTTCGTAGCCCAGTTCCCCGGCGTAGGTGATGCGGATGCAGAGCGCCCGACCGTAGCCGATATCGACGTCCCGCGCCGTGCGAAAGGGAAAGGCCTCGTTGCCCATGTCCACGGAGCTCACTGCCTGCATCAGCTCCCTGCTACGCGGCCCCTGGATATTGATCTGGGTTATCCCGCCGGTGACGTCGGTGATCACCGCGCAGGCATCCTCGGGGGTGTGGCGTTGCAGCCAGGTCTGGGCATGGCGGTGCATGGTGTCGGTAACCACTACCAGGAACTTGTCCTCCTCGAGCCTGGTGACGGTGAGGTCGGCCTCCAGTAACCCGTCCTCGTTAAGCCACTGGGTATAGGTTATCCGCCCACATTCACCGTTGACGCGATTGGCAGAAACATAATCCAACACCTTGCCGGCGTCGCGCCCCTGCACCAGGAATTTGGACATAAAGCTCATATCCATCAGGATGACACCCTCCCGACAGGCCTTGTGCTCTGCCGCCCACCAGGGCCACCAGTTCATACGGCCGAAAGAGAACTTTTTCACCTCCGGCTTTTCCCCTGCCGGGGCGTACCAGGCGGGGGATTCCCATCCACTGACGTCAATGAAGTAGGCGCCGGCGGAGGTCAGCCTGTCATGCAGGGCCGAGCGCTTCGCGTTTCGCGCCGTCTCCATTGATCGGGTGGGGTAGTGACATTTGTATACTGTGCTCAGGGATTCCACGGCGCGATCGCGGCGATAGTCAGGATTGGCCTGATACCTGTGAACCCGATCGACATTGAAGCCCGTTACATCCACGTCCGGTTTGCCGTTGAGAATCCAGTGCGCCACGATACGCCCCAGGCCGCCGGCCGAAAGAATGCCGATGGAGTTCAGGCCGGCAGCCACGAAGTAGTTCTTCAACTCGGGGGCCTCGCCGACGATTGGGGCCAGATCCGGCGTAAAGCTCTCCGGGCCGCAGAAGAACTTCTTGATACCGGCTTCGAGGCAGACGGGAATCCGGCTCATGGCCTGTTCCAGGAATGGTGTCATACGATTCCAGTCCGGTTCCAGCTCCCCGAAAGAAAATTCCCGCGGTATTTTGTCGACCTGCCAAGGGGCCGAAACGCCTTCAAACAAACCCACCATCAGGCCGCCCACTTCCTCGCGGTAGTAGCCGTAATTGGAGGGGTCCTCAAGCACCGGCCAGTCGTTGCTGACACCGGGAATATTTTCGGTGATCAGGTAGTAGTGCTCGGCAGCCTGGTTGGGGATCACGACCCCGTGTTCCTCACCAAATTGCCTGGCCCACATACCGGCGCAGTTCACCACGTATTCACAGGCTATCGTGCCCTGGGTGGTCACTACCCCGGTTACCCTGCCATGGCTTCTGGTCACGCCGGTCGCCGACACTCCCGTAACGAGTTTGGCTCCCTGCATCCTGGCGCCCTTGGCCAGGGCCATGGTCACATCGACCGGGTTAACCCTGCCGTCGTCCTCCACATAGAATCCGGCCAGAACGTCATCCACGCGGGCGATGGGAAACAGGTCCTGCACTTCTCTCGCCGATATCTCCTGAACATCGATGCCGCAATAGCGGTTGAACGCGGAAACACGGCGAAATTCCTCAAGGCGATCGACATCTGTGGCCAGTTCAATGAAGCCACATTGCTTGAGGCCTGTTGCCTGACCTGTCTCTGCCTCAAGTCTGGCATACAGGTCGCGGGTATATTTGCGGATTTCCGTCGTGGTCTCCGACAGGCTGCCGTAGGTCACCATCAGGCCGGCAGCGTGCCAGGTGGTACCCGAGGTGAGCTCATCCCGTTCCAGCAGCACGACGTCGTCGCACCCCATGTGTGCCAGGTGATAGGCCACCGATGTGCCAATGATTCCGCCGCCGACAATCACAACGCGGGCGGATTGGGGAATTGAGCCCCTCGGGGCTTTCAGCTTGTCTGACATGGGGGAGCCTTTTACAGGGTAACGAAAAGAATCAAGTGTAGTTCATATCCCGAGTGTGCTGGTATCGTTACAGACGCAGAATAACTGATGCGATCGAGATAGAATGCCAATCATCGAAGACCGTACGGCGATGAAGCAATTATGTTTGAGTTTCAGACACCCAGATAATCCCTCAGTCGGTCGTACCAGCTCCCCGCGACCTGGATGGGAGCGCGCAGACATCCGGGCAGTACAAGCAATGGATGGCGCGCCAGTGTGTAAACTGGGAGGCGTTTTCTCGTTGTCACTGCCCGCCATAGATAGTGCTGTTCACCAAATTGTCCACCAGAGGCAGTTAGCTTGTCGATATCGCGCGAGTAATGTCAGCGAGGCCAAGCATATCGGCATCTATGACGTGTCGCCAAAAGCGATATATCAAATTTTTTGCCATATCTCTATGATGCGCGTTATTACATACGTTATAACGTGACGGCAGAGGAGGTTGCCATGTTGAAATTGAAATTGACCACCGTGGGTAACAGTACTGGGGTGGTGCTGCCAAAAGAAGTCCTGAACCACCTCAGCGTGGAGAAGGGAGATGAGCTGTTCCTGACCGAAACGGAAAACGGTGGGTATAACATCTCTCAGTATGACCCAGACTTTGAGCGCCAGATGGCTCTGGCTAAGCGCGGGATGAAGAAGTACCGCAACACACTTCGCGAACTGGCGAAGTGAATGAACCTCGATGGCTTGACTCCCGGACACTCCTGGTAGTGCACGACATGCTAATCGCCGAGCACGGGGGAGTGTCTGGTGTTCGTGACATTGGGCTGCTCGAATCAGCTTTGGACAAACCCAAGAACCTTGAAGCGTATAGACCAGAATCTACTCTGTGGGAGCTCGCTGCAGCCTATGTTTACGGCATCAGCTCCAATCATGCCTTCGCCGACGGCAATAAGCGGACCGCTTTCATGGCGGCCTATGTATTTTTGGCCGACAATGGTTGGGAGGTGTGTGCCTCAGAGATTGATGCCGCGCTAACTTTCCAGGCGTTGGCCGGTGGCTCTATCTCTGAGGAGCAGATCGCCGACTGGTTCTACAAGAACTGTGAAGAAACCCCGCTGGAGTGAACCCCCCAGCAGTTACTCCCCGCGCCCACCGAATACCCACAGTGTCGGAATAAAGTACTGATCCACCGGCGAGGACCGGAATGGCCGACTTTTCCGGGTGCTTACCACGCTACCATTAAGCACCATATCAAGGCTCTCACCAAAGCCAGCCACCTGACCGCCATGGCGCCGGTCGTGGAACCTGGTATTCGTTGGGGTAGCAGGCTCGTATTTCGCCCCTTTTCCCTGTTACTGCGACGAACTGAGGCTAAGTTGCGATGAACTGAGGAAAAAAACCCCGGTATTGCCTCTATAATGGACCGATGCAGATTCAACGACTCTTACAAGACAAACGTTACCTGTTCTGGGCGCTGCAGTTCGCGGGTTGGGGCAGTTGGGGGATCACTTTTTACCTTGGCATGTTGGTGTGGGGTAAATCTGTAGGCATCTATGCCATTTACCTGCCCATTGTCAGCACCTGCGGGCTCTTTACCATGCCACCTGGAACAGGGGCATCGGCTGGCGCGTTACCGCGGTACTGGTCGGTTCCTACCTGGCGGGCGCGGCCTGGATGGCCTCTCGCGTGTTGGTTTTCAGGGGCCTGTTCCCGGACGACATGGCCAAGAAAATGGAACCCGGCATGGAGTTCTGGTCGCACTTCGAGGGCACGACCAGTGCCTTTATGGTGATGGTTGTGTGGAGCGCCCTGTATTTCGGCATCAAGTTCTACATGATGGCCCAGGAGGAGCAGCAGCGCCGGCTGAAAGCGACGTCCATGGCCCACGAGGCGCAGTTAAAAATGCTGCACTACCAGCTCAATCCGCATTTCCTTTTCAATACCCTGAACGCGATATCGACCCTGATCCTGGACAAGGATACGAAGTTGGCCAACACCATGGTGACCCGCCTGAGTCGCTTCCTGCGCTTTTCCCTGGACAACGATCCCATGCAGAAGGTCACAGTCGCGCAGGAGGTTGAAGCGCTGAAGCTTTATCTCAATATTGAGAAAGTGCGATTCGACGAACGCCTGCAGCTGTTCTTCGATATCGATCCGGATGCCGGTTCCGCCCTGATGCCCAGCCTGCTGCTACAGCCACTGGTGGAAAATTCCATCAAGTACGCGATCTCCCAGGCCATTAACGGGGGAACGATCGCCGTCAGCGCCAGTGTCGAGGGTGATGACCTGCTGTTGTCGGTCGCCGATGACGGCCCCGGGCTGGACCTGCGCAACGGGCGCCTGCCCAAGGGCGGCGGTGTGGGCCTGTCCAACTGCCGTGAGCGACTGAAGGAGATATATACTACCAAGCAGTCCTTCCGGCTGAGTACCACCGAGCCGCACGGCCTCACCGTCACTATTCGTATTCCGCTAGAGCGGGAGTCGCCTGGTCAATGACGACGCTGAAGACGATAATTGTCGACGATGAAAGGCTGGCCCGTCGCGGCCTGGCCCTGCGCCTGCAGGATATTCCCCAGGTCGAGGTGATTGCCGAGTGCGCCAATGGCCGGGACGCCCTGAAAGCCATCGCCGAACATGCGCCGGACCTGGTGTTTCTGGATATCCAGATGCCCGGCATGGACGGCTTCGAAATGGTCTGCGAGCTGCAGGCGGATATCATGCCGATGATTGTGTTCGTCACCGCTTTTGACCAGTACGCGGTGGAGGCCTTCAAGATCCATGCCGTGGACTATTTGCTCAAGCCCATTGAAGAGGAGCGTTTGCGCGATGCCGTGGAGAGAGCAGTCAGTCGCCACGCACAGCGGGACTCCACTGATATCAAGGAACAGTTAATGGAGTTGATGCAGGGCATGCCCGGCACCGGCGTCGGAGAGCCAGTGGCGCAGCCTGCCATACAGGACAAGGAGCCCTCACAGAGCTGGCCCGAGCGACTCACTATCAAGGATGGCAGTGATTTTCAAATTGTCAGAATTGCCGATATCCAGTGGGTTGATGCGGCGGGTGATTATATGTGTGTTCACGTTGCCGGCAAGACACATATCATGCGCACCACCATGAAACAGCTGGAAGCCACCCTCAACCCGGACACCTTCCTGCGTGTCCACCGCTCCAGCATTGTTAACGCCAACTACATTGCCGGCGCCCAGACTTGCCTTAACGGCGAGTACCTTCTGACCCTAGAGGGAGGCGCCCAGCTCAAGGTCAGCCGCAGTCACGCGCACCGGATAAAATCCCTGTTGGGTTATTAGCCTGTAGCGACGATCCACCACGTTAGCCCGCCGCGTTAGTCGCTCGTGCACACCATTCATCGTCGGATTAACTCGCCTCGTCGACACTTCGGCACAGTTCACCGAAAGGCTCTTTCTCGAAGCCGCTCTATTTCCTATTGTATGTTTCAAGGCCAGCGTAACTAACGGTTTTACTGGCTCAAGGGCGACAACAAGTCGCGACATAACCAGTAGGGAGAAACACCATGAAAAACTTTTCACTGAACAATATCCTGTCCGCCGCCGCATTCAGCCTGGTCGCCGGCTTTTCAATTAACGCTTCGGCCGCCGAGAAACTTGAGGAAACCCAAGTCCTCGGGCAGCCTGCAGTGGTGCGATCTGTGCGGCTGCAGTACACGGCTGGCCAACTTGCTACTGAGGAAGGCCGGATGCAGTTCCAGCACCGCATTGCAAGGGCGGCGCGCAAAGTCTGCGGCCGGGTAGAGCGAGGTAATTTGCATGAGGCATCCCGGATCAGTCAGTGCTATAAAGAGGCGCAGCAGGCAGCTATAAGCCAGGCCGGCCTCGATCAAGTCGCTGTTATAAGCTACTAGACCAAAAAAGGGAACGCCACCCTTTGCATCTGTAGCAGCGGCCTCTGGCCGCGACCAGGCCACGAAATTCTGGTGGCGGGCTCGGTCGCCCTCAGAGAGGGCTGCTACAGAGTAAAGGGGGCGCCATCCTTTTTTTCGCTAAAGGGCGGCATCACCTTTTGTTCCACCCTTTTGCTCAAACCAATCGATAATCTGCCGGTGAACGCGTTCGTCGTACAACAGCGCGAAATGGTTTCTCTCGTGAAAAACCGCGCAGTTTTCCGGCTTTATATCCAGGTGCCGCAGATCATCCTCATGGGATCCCATCGCACTGTCCAGGCGTACCAGCAGGTCACCCAGCAAGTGCCCCAAGGGGTCGTGCTGATGCTGTCCCAGCGTGGCGGCCGCGAAGTAATAGTCCACCTGTGGCAATAGGGGCACCACCGTGCGTGTATCCGGCCGGTGTCGGTCCGGGTGATGGCCCTGCCAGTCTTCATCGAGCAGGTCGCCGTGGCGCAAGTCCTTGATCCCGGCACTGCGCCGCCGGCCAAACGCCAGTGGTTCAGTGTAGGGAATCCTTTGCATGGCGCGATCCAGCGCGTGCCCGGCCCTTTCCACCGGGGAGCCATGATGCGGGGTGCCCAGGCATACCACGCGTTGCAGGTGTTGCAGCCAGGTGCTCTGATCCTGCTGGGCATACCAGCCGGCACTGCGGATGACCAGGCCTCCCATACTGTGACCGATCAGCGACAGGGACTCCACCGGCACCGGCCATGCCTGACACAACTGCTGCAGCAGTTGCGCGAATTCCCGGCCGTTGGTGGAGATGTGTCGCCCGGTGTTATAGCGCAGATACAGAGGTGTACAGCCCAGTTCTTCGCGCAGGCGAGCACCGATACAAGGCGCCCCTTTGCGCGACCAGCTCAACTCCGACAGGCTCAATCCATGCACCATAACAACCAGGTGAGGGCCGGCCTGTGGCAGGGTAGCCGCCAGCGCCTCCCGCTCCAGGGTCAGCGGTTGATGGGGTGTCGTCAGTGTCATTTGAGTGGCGAGCGGATTTCCCGTATTTTCCAGATGATCGCCAAAAGCCCCGTTCAGCGCCGCGGTTATTCTCGTTTCACCGCGGCTGCGGTGGGGTTCATCGGCACTGCCCGGTATCAGCTCGAAGGACCGGTCGACACCTGTGCGCAGCGCAGCGTTAACACCCCTGATCGTTGAGTACACCGCGGACGCTATCAGTCCATGTGCCCGGGTTGGTTTGTCCGGTTGTTGCGAGAAGGGCAGGGGGTGGCGCGCGATGGTTTCATGCATGCGCTCAACGGTATTGGTGATGCCTTCCACTGTATCGAATACCAGTCGAGTCGTGCCGTGTACTGTCCGTATGGATGTGTTCATGCGGGTGCTCCCTCCGAATCGTCGTTGCTGTCAGCACCCAGGGCGGTGAGACAATCCATGCACAATAGAACGGGGCGAGCCTGCACCGGCACGCCGACCCCGGCGCGCTCCCCTACGGTCAGGATCGCGTTGCAGGTGTCGCAGATACCGTTCATGTTAAGTACCGCTTCCTGCCAACCGATCACTGGTGTCTCCTCACTGGGGATGGCGGGGGCTGGATTCGGAGCGTCCAGTGCGGGCGGTCGCGGTGGCGGCGATTCTCGCCCCCCAATGGTGCGGGCCAGCTGCGCGCTGTCGGTGACAACACCTTCCACCAGCTCAAAGGTGTGCAGCAGCACGTTGCGCACGACGGTAGAAACCGACAGGCCCAATTGCTCCGCCCGGTCGCGCAATTCTTCATCGAGTTGTTCGGGAATACGGGCCTGCAGGACCCGGTCCTTGGTCTGGCGGCGCTTGCGTCCGCCTCGTTTGGTGTTCTCTGGCATAGTCCCCTCCGGTTGCTGCGCACCCACAAGCGGGCGGCAGCATTGCGCGCTGGCGACTAATGTAGTTTAAATGTATTACAAAAGTCAACTAATGTAATACATTTATTAGCTTCTCTCCTCAGTGACGAGGTGCTCTATTCACAGAATGCCCGCATTTTGCGGTAGCCAATATCTGTCTGCTGCTCTGTCGTGGCTTTCAGCAGCTCATCTTTCGCCGCTGAGCATTCGGCTGAGTTTTGTTGAACGGAAGAGTGCATGGCGCCGTATGCGGCGTGCGAACTCGGGGTAGAGCACATCGCCGGAGAGACCCGCCTGATATTGGCGTGCCGTCCCTGTTCGATCGATACACAATCACCCGCCACCAGGTCGTGATGCTCGCTCACAATGGCGATAGTGCCGCCGTTTACCAGCGACACCGTATATCTATCCGCCGTGCCGGCGCTCTGCTTCGCGACAAAGGCGCCGATCAACGCGCCGGCCGCGGCGGCGCCGACCTGGGTGGCAGTGGAGCCACTGCTTCCCGCCAGCAGCCCGAGGCCGCCACCTATCGCGGCGTCCTTACCGTAGGAGGGCGACATCGCCACCTGTTCTACATTCTCAAGTGTGCCGTATGACACGGAAATCACCTGATTTTGGCTGGAGCCGGTGTAGGGATCTGTGCTGGCGCAACCAGCCAGTGCTATTGCCAGGGTGGCGGGTACAACAAAAGACTTGAGGGACATATCACTGATTTCCTATGGTTTTGAGGTGGCCAATTATCGCAGACGCCGCCAGGGGGGTCACTCCCTGATTGTCGGTTGTGGTGATTACCGGCGTGCGCGAACCACCGGCCGGGGTCGTATCGGCGGCCTGGCGATGGGGTGCGAGGGTATGGGGTGGGGTCTTACTATGGGGCGGCGAACCGGATAGCGGTAATAGCGCGAGCTCCCGGTGGTATATCCCATGTAGTCCGTATAGTCGGGTTGCTGCGGGGTTGTTTGAGGCTGTTGCTGGCGTTGTTCGGCGCGCTGCTTTTCACGCGCCATGCGGTCTGCCGCCATGCGGTCGGTGGTCTCGCGCATCTCCTCCAGGCGCCGCTGTTCTTCTTCAGCGGATCCCGGTGGCGCCTGGGCATTGATTTTCAGGGTCTCCACGGGTTCGTTGCTTACCGGTTTGGTGTCGGAAAAACTGACCACACCATCTTCATCCACCGTTTTATATACGGTGGCGGCCTGGGCGTATGTGCCGACAAGCAGGGTTAGCAGAGCTGTTTGCGCGATTGCGATAAGAGTTTTCATATTACCGAGTATAGGCTGGAAACCGTGATAAGGGCACTTATTATCCCCTGCGCTCAAACCGGTTCGCGGCGACGTTTTTATTCACCTGCCCGGCATCGAACACTTCACCGTTCATGGCGATGTACACGCCGGGCGGTTTGCTCTGCACCGCGCCCAGGGCGCAGCCTATATTAAAAATGGCGTCTGTCTGGGCGAAAACAGCCGGTTGCAGGGCGCCGGTAAGTACGATGCACTTGTCGGGAATGCCCTGCAGGGCGAGGGCGGTTGCAACCATGCCGTCGGTGCCGTGGGTGATAAGCACACACTCCTCCTGGCACTCCTGGCTGAGGCGGCGAATTGTGTCGCGGTCTGCGTCGGTCATATCCAGGCTGTCTTTGCGCATGGCCGACTCCACAGTAAACGCGAAGCCCACGGCCATGCGTTCGAGCAGTTCGCCAATCACCGGGTCGCCCACCTGATAGTCGCTTTTGGCGTCAAAGTAGATCTTGTCGATGGTGCCGCCGGTGGTGATGATATGTAGTTTCATGCCTGTGCTCTTTCGGGGTGTGCTAATCCAGATAGCGCGCCTTGATGCTCGCCTTGTAGGCCTCGGTGCCCAGCGCGCTGCCGGTGGCTTTTTCTATCAGTTCGTCCGGCATATACAGGCAACCCTTGCTGCGTATGTGCTGATTCAGCCAGTTGAATAACGGCGTAAAGTCGCCCTGGCCCAGCCCTGGCAATATATTGCCATCATCGCGTTTCGCCGTGCTGAAGATCTGGGCCGCCGCCATGGCGCCCAGGGAGTAGGTGGGGAAATAGCCGAAAATGCCCTCCGGCCAGTGCACATCCTGCATCACCCCATCCTTGTCGTCTGTGGGCCGGACGCCGACCAGTTTCTCCATCAGGTCATTCCAGGCGCCAGGCAGGTCCCTGGTGGTGACATCCCCGGCCAGGATGGCCTTCTCCAACCGGTAGCGCAAAATGACATGCAGCGGATAGGTCACTTCATCGGCGTCGACGCGAATCAGCCCCGGCTCGACCTTGCGGTAGATGTGCAGGATGTTGTCGCTGTCCCAGGCGGGGCCTTCGCCCCCCAGTATGCGTTTTACCAGGGGAGCCAGAAAGTGAATAAATTCTTCCGACCGGGCCGCCTGCATTTCAAGCAGCAGCGACTGACTCTCGTGCAGTGTCATGCCCCGGCTGTTGCCCACGGGCTGTCCCAGCCAGTCCGTGGGGCGGCCGTCCTCGTACAGGGCGTGCCCTGTTTCGTGAATCACCGCCATCAGGTTCTTGATGAAATCGTTCTCGTCATAGCGGGTGGTGATGCGCACATCGCCGTCGGCGCCGCCGCTGAACGGGTGGTGGGCCGTATCCAGTCGCCCCCGTTCGAAGGGAAAGCCGATAATTTTCATTACTTCAAGGTCCAGCTCTTTTTGCCGTTCAATGGCGAATGGCCCCTGCGGCATGATCGGGCGCGGGGCGGCGGCCTGCTTCGCCATAACCTGTTGCAAAAAGTCCGGGAGGAAGCTTTCCAGGTCATCGAAAATCCTGTCCACGTGGACCTCGAGCATGCCCGGATAAAATTGGTCGAGCAATGCCTCATAGGGTGTTATGCCCATGATCTCGGATTTGATGGTCGCTTCCTCGCGCTTCAGGGCGAACAGCTTGTCCAGCTTGGGCTCCAGGCTGGCGAAATCATTGTTGGGGCGCGCTGCACGCCAGATCATGGTTGATTCTGACGCGGCCAGCACAATTTTCTCCACCAGGTCCGCCGGCATGGCATTGGCGTGAACGAACTCGTGGCGCATTTCCCGCAAATTGGCCTGTTGCCAGACATCCAGTTGCTGCTCCCCTGATTCCGCCGCGGCCAGCAGGTCCGGTAGCTCATCCTCCGTTTCAAGCTCGTGTATCATGACGCTCAACTCGGCCAGCACAGTGGCGCGGGCGGGGGCGGCGCCATCGGGCATCATGGTTTCCTGATCCCAGTGCAGTATGCCCATGGCATTGTTCAGCGCCGAGATGCGCTTCTTGCGCGCCTCCAGATTTTCGTAAGCCGTGATTCTCTATACCCTCTGTTAGCTGTATTAGCCGTGTTAGCCGGCCCCGATGTATTCGAAGCGCGCTTGTTCGTGGCCATCGTGCATCACGCTTTGCTGGAACATGGACAAGGGTCGCACCCACAAGCCGCCCTCGCCATACAGCGGTGTATACACCACCAGTAATTCTGCGGTTTCCGAGTGTCTGGCCACGCCCTGCACCTGATACTCGCCCCCTTTAAAGTGCCTGTATTTCCCTGGTTTCAAATCCATCTTGTGCACCGCAGAATATTTCGGTCAGTATAGGGCAATATGCGAACACCCGGAGGGAAATTGCCCCGAATATCGACGTGTGCGGATAGAATCGGCGCAAGTCTGGCAAACCCAGCTGATGCGAAAAGTTTGCGATCACAGTGATCCAAACCAATCAAAATACAGTCCTGAGCACAAAATTGAATCACATTTAATGCAATTGCTGGGTAAACTGTCGGCTGCGGCACCGTGGATTTTTATGTAAAGGCAGGAGTCCGACCTTTGGATGATCAACGCAGGGCATACCTTTACGGCATGGGCGCCGTGCTGTGCTGGTCCACGGTGGCAACGGCTTTTAAGCTCAGCCTGGCGTATCTTACGCCGGCGCAGCTGGTGCTGTCGGCCTCCCTGTTTTCCTGGCTTTTCCTGGGGGTGGTGCTTGTTGTTTCCGGCAAACTCAAGCAGGTCGCATCCGCCGCGCCCCGCGATTACCTGAAGGCCCTGCTACTGGGTGGCCTGAATCCCTTCCTCTATTACCTGCTGCTGTTTAAGGCCTACAGCCTGTTGCCCGCCCAGGAAGCGCAGGCGTTAAATTACACCTGGGCGCTGACCATGGCGCTGCTGGCGGCGCCACTGCTAGGGCACGCGCTCAAGCGCGGGGAAATCGTGGCCGCCCTGATCTGCTATTGCGGGGTTCTGGTTATCGCCACCCGGGGGCAGTTGCTGTCGCTGGATTTCGCCAGCCCCCTGGGTGTGGGTCTGGCGCTACTCAGTACGGTGTTATGGGCGTTTTACTGGATACTCAATGCGGGCAGTCGGCAAGACCCGGTGGTCGGTTTGTTTGTCAATTTCAGCTTTGCACTGCCGATGTTGCTCGCTTATTGCCTGTGGATCGGTGAGTTGACGGCGCCGCCCTGGCCCGGTGTCGCCGGTGCGGTGTATGTGGGTGTATTTGAAATGGGGGTGAGCTTCATTCTCTGGTTGCATGCCATGAGGTTGACGCGCAGTACCATTCGTATCTCCAGCCTGATTTTCATGGCGCCGCCCCTGTCCCTGGTACTGATTTACTATGTGCTGGGAGAGGCGATACTGCCTTCCACACTGGGTGGCCTGGCGCTCATTCTGGTAGGATTGGCGGTACAACACCGTATCAAGACCGCGACTTAGCTGGAACATTAATGAACAGTCAACAACAGGTAATCGATAGCCTTCCCCCGCATCTTCGTCCATTCGCAGCGCTGCAGGATTACGACGCCTACACGGCGCGAGATCAGGCGGTCTGGCGCTTCCTGCTACATCAGTTGCGGGACAATCTCAGCCACAGCGCACACCTGGTTTACCTGGAGGGGCTGGCCCGTACCGGTATCGACCCGGAGCGGATTCCGCATATTGAACAAATGAACCGCTGCCTGCAAAACATCGGCTGGCGAGCGGTGGTGGTGGACGGTTTTATTCCCCCCGCGATTTTTATGGAGTTCCAGGCGCACCGGGTGCTGGTGGTCGCCGTGGATATGCGCAGCATCCAACATATGTTGTACACACCGGCGCCGGACATTGTGCATGAGTCCGCCGGGCACGCGCCGTTTATCGTGGACGTTGATTATGCGGAGTTCCTGCAGCGTTTTGGTGAACTGGGTATGCGCGCGGTGGCCAGTCGCGGTGACATGGATGTTTATGAGGCCATCAGGGGCTTGTCGATTACCAAGGAAGCGGTGGATTCATCTGAAAAGGATATCGCGGAGGCCGAACATGCCCTGCGCCGTGCTATCGCCGCCAATGAGACGCCCTCGGAAACCGCGCTGTTAGCGCGCCTGCACTGGTGGACGGTCGAGTACGGCTTGGTAGGT
>PVMS01119910.1_pt1 | contig 13303 bp, 13 predicted proteins | sample 1853461 | NCBI WGS metagenome assembly PVMS01 (sample SAMN08582032, study PRJNA380276) | Marine sediment metagenome, whole genome shotgun sequencing project. | isolation source: ocean sediment barecode stripped | collected 2017 | reverse complement strand
GAAGGACTGCATTGCTGTGTAAATAAAGTCCTTCAATAATGATTTTAAACATTTCAACGCCGAAAGAGCTTTCAAAGATATTGAGTATCAAGTTTTATTAGGGCCTCGTATACCAAACAGCGATGCCCACGAAAAAGAAATTAAATGGATCGCAGATGAATTACGGGATTCAGGTTGGAAAGTTGGGATACAAGAATCAGTTCAAATGGGACACCCGGTGAAGAACGTGGTCGGAAAATGGGGTGAGGGTGATCCATGGATAGTGCTAGGCGCACATTACGATTCTAGAATGGTTTCAGACCACGACCCGAATATATTCAATCAAACCACGCCGGTTCCAGGTGCAAATGATGGTGCATCGGGAGTCGCATTACTTATAGAATTGGCGAGAATTTTGCCTCATCAACTCAAAGCAAACCAAGCCGACGATCATCCCGGAGTAAAACAAATCTGGTTGGTATTCTTTGATGCTGAAGACAATGGCAACATTCCGGGTTGGGATTGGATATTAGGCTCAAGAGCGTTCGTCCAAAGCCTGGAAGATAAGCCAGACGCAGCAATTATTGTAGATATGATCGGTGATGCTAATCTAAAAATCTATCAGGAAAAGAATTCTGATCGCGCACTTACAAAAGAAATTTGGGATCAAGCACAAGCCCTCGGCTATACGGATGAATTTATACCATTCCCCAAGTATCGAATAATTGATGATCACATCCCATTTCTTGAGGCTGGCATACCTGCAGTAGATGTGATCGACTTCGATTATACTTATTGGCACACAACCGAAGATACACCAGATAAAACATCAACTGACAGTCTTAAGGCTGTTGGCGACACGATTTTCACCTGGTTGGTAAACAAACGATTCGAACGATAACTGGTATTGAAAATTTATATCGGCATTAAACGAATAGGATATTTATTTCTTATATGAGAGCTAAGACACCTAAACCGACTTCGCGACAACGAGAGCGAGCATTTTTAGTGGGGGTTGATATCTATAATCAGGATAAACTCTTATCATTAGAGGATTCTCTCACAGAATTATCCTTATTAGCTCAGACCGCGGGTTTGGATATTGCAGGACAAGCATATCAAAAACTCGATCGTCCCAATCCGCAAACTCTTATAGGACCTGGAAAGGTGCAAGAAATACTTATATTGGCAAACGAGGTTCGAGCCGATCTAATCCTGTTTGATGAGGAGCTCTCTCCACGCCACTTACGGGAGATTGAACACATTTTCGGAGAAGAAATCCGAATTATTGACCGTACTGCATTAATCCTGGATATTTTTGCCCAACATGCTCAAACGAGAGAGGGTTCTCTACAGGTTGAATTGGCTCAATACGAGTACCGGTTGCCCAGGCTTACCCGCGCTTGGACACATCTTGCCAGGCAGGCAGGAGGTGGCGGTGGACGCTCTGGAAGTGTAGGAGGGGTAGGTTTGAGAGGACCTGGAGAGACACAGCTTGAAGTTGACCGACGCGATATCCGACGCCGCATAATTCATCTAAAGGAAAAGTTAGAAAAAGTCCGCACACACCGTCAGCAATATAGGTCCAGACGCAGGCGCTCGCAAATGCCAGTAGTTGCCCTTGTAGGATACACTAACGCAGGTAAATCCACTTTGCTTAACAAACTCTCAAACGCGGATATTTATGTTGCAGATCAGCTCTTTGCCACTCTCGATCCAACAACACGCAGAGTTGAGCTTCCAGGAGGACGCCCTGTACTTTTTACCGATACTGTCGGTTTCATCCAAAAACTCCCAACCAGTCTGATCGCGTCATTCAGAGCAACCTTAGAAGAAATTGCTGATGCTGATTTATTGCTGCATGTCGTCGACATCTCTCATATCAATGCCATAGCACAGGCAGAGGCGGTTCACGAAACTCTAATAGAAATCGAAGCCGATAATATTCCAGTTATATCAATTCTGAACAAAATAGATCTATTGATAGATCCGGAAGGTGCGCGTAATACCTTGATTGCTTTTCCTCAGTCAGTAGCAATTTCAGCGCTCACCGGCGAGGGAATTCAGGGATTATTGAACGCAGTAGAAGGAATTCTTTATAGTTCAAACAGAACAATATCAGTGCGCCTGCCATATCAACAAGGTGGTTTGATTTCTTTATTTCATGATGTTGGGCAAGTTGAGCATATTGAACATGGCGAAAGTGAAGTGTTTATTCGTGGAGAGATCCCGGTTCGTTTCTTATCCAAACTTCAACCTTATTTGGTAAATGAGAGTGTTTAAAAATACCGGGAGCAAATATTGATTGCTCCCGGTTAACTTTTTTTACTCCTCTAATGCGGTCTTTCTATAATTTTGGACCTGCTGAAACAACCTCTAGAGGAGATTCGTCTTCATATTTCTTGAAATTATCGATAAAACGAGACGCAAGGTCTCGATACCTCTTCATATAAGCTTCATTACTTGGCCACGACGAAGCAGGATCCATAACTTTATCGGGAACATCCGGGCAACTTTTCGGTACCTGAAATCCAAAAATGGGATCAGTGGAAAATTCAACCGACTCTAGCTTTCCTTCTAAAGCTGCATTGAGTATCGCGCGGGTATATTGAATACTGATTCGTTTGCCGATACCGTATGGTCCACCAACCCAGCCTGTATTAAGCAACCAGCAATTGACTCCATAACGAAGTACTTTATGCTTTAGAAGGTCCGCATAATGAACCGGGTGGTGCACCATAAAAGGACCACCAAAACATGTGCTGAATGTAATTTCAGGCTCTTCTCCTACACCAATCTCTGTGCCTCCAACCTTTGCCGTGTATCCGGAAATGAAATGGTATAGGGCTTGTTCTGGTGTCAATTTGGCGATAGGCGGCATTACACCTGAAGCATCGCATGTGAGCATAATTATGTTCTTAGGGTGACCTGCGCGCTTTTCAGGGACTGCATTTTCAATGAATTCTAAGGGGTATGAAGCGCGGGTATTTTCTGTATTTGCATCGTCATCGAGGTCTATCAACCTAGTGATGGGATCATAAACGACATTCTCAAGAATAGTACCAAATTTTTTTGTGCAAGCGAATATCTGGGGTTCCGCTGTAGGTGAAAGAGCAATGACTTTGGCGTAGCAACCACCTTCGAAATTGAAAACCCCCGCATCGCTCCATCCGTGTTCGTCGTCCCCAATCAGACCACGAGTAGGGTCTGCTGATAGGGAAGTCTTGCCAGTACCGGAAAGTCCGAAGAACAGGGCAACATCTCCTTCCTTACCCATATTAGATGAACAATGCATAGGCATCACATTTTGTAGAGGAAGCAAATAATTCATGATTGTGAATATGGATTTCTTGATCTCTCCACCATAGCTAGAGTCACCAATTATGCAAACCTTCTGTTCAAAATTTATTGCTATAACCGTCTCTCGAGGTGTATCGTCAATCTGTGGAAAGGCTTTAAAGGATGGCACAGTAATAACTGTAAAATCAGGAACATGCCTCTTGTATTGCTCTTTTGTTTGCGGAAGGATGAACATATTTCTCGCAAAAATACTGTGCCATGCATATTCCGTGATAATCCGAATCGGTAAACGGAATTCAGGATCAGCACCGGCGTTGCAGTCCTGTACGAAAAGATCGCGGCCTTGTAAAAAGCCTTGGACACGGTTGAGTAACTCGTTAAACTTCTCCGGGCTGTAGGGTCTGTTATATTCTCCCCACCAGATATGATCCTCAGTTGTAGCTTCTTTGACGATAAATTTATCACCGGCTGCCCGAGCAGTATGTTTCCCTGTATTAACATTTATTGGTCCTAACTGAGTGAGCTTCCCTTCATTACGGAATATAGCTTCTTCGTAGAGGGCTTCTGTTGGTAAGTTCCAATAAACTACGTGCAAATTTGATAAACCATGGTTGTCTAATCCGTAATCACACTTAAGATCATAAGCCTGGGCTTGCGCTGGGCTTTTTATGTCTACAATATTGATCATAGCCAGTCCCTTATTAGTTTTCGATCGCCGATATATATTTCATTGGGTGAATTTAGATCCAATGTCCATTTTATTCGTTCTATAGCAGTCATAATATCCTTTATACTGCCAGCAAAACTTAATCTTAAATGACCCTCCATTCCGAAATCTTTGCCTGGTATAGTGACTACCAAGGCTTTATTTAAAATAAACTTGGACAATTCTACTGAATCATTTGAATAAGCCCTGAAATCTGGCAAGCAATAAAATGCTCCTTCAGGTTTAATCACTTTGATATCATTGAACGAACGTAGTTCCTGCATTATTACATTACGATTGTTTTCGAAAGTCAGACGCAAGCTTTCGACAACACTTTGCATGCCAGTTAAAGCACCTTCTGCACCTGCCTGAAGAAGCACAGATGTTCCCGAAGTCGTCTGTGATTGAATGTTGTTCATCACTTCAACAAGTTTGCGGTTTGCAATTGTCCAACCGATGCGGAACCCGGTCATGCCGTATGATTTTGAAACTCCATTGACCGCAATAACCATTGTCGATTCGATGTCTTTGTGTGTGAACTCGTACGCCGGTCTTGCTTGATTACCATCAAAAACCAGTTTATGATAAATATCATCTGCGATCAGGTAAATTTTCTTTCTTTCGCAGAAATCCACGATGTCAGCAATGAACTCCTCTGAATAAACAGCACCGGAAGGGTTATTTGGACTGTTAACAATGATTGCCTGAGTATACGAACCTACAGCACGTTCAATATCCTCCATGCGAGGTTTGAAGGTCCCATCCTCAGGCACAACGACTACAGGTATCCCATAAGCCAATTTAACTATTTCCGGATAGCTGACCCAATATGGTGCTAGGAGTACAACCTCGTCTTGAGGGTTCACAATACTAAGTATGATGTTGGTAATAGATTGTTTTGCTCCAGCAGATACGATAACGTTCTCTGGGGCTACAAGTCGTTGGTAATTCTCTTCAGTATAGCGAATAATGGCTTTCTTCAAGGACGGTGTCCCGTCCGATGGGGTGTATTTTATATTGCCCTCACTCAACTTGGCAGCCGCACTAAGTAATGCAGTGATTGGTGTTTTATTCTTTGGTTCACCAATCCCCAAACTGATTACGGGCTCTCCCTTTTCTCTTAATATTCTAGCTTTTTCATTTAGAACAAGAGTAGATGATGCTGAAATTGTTCTTGCAAGCTGGCTTATGCTCATATTTCAAACATGCTCCTCATATTTGCTATTATGTATTGCATAACGCATATATAATCTCGTCTGGCATATCTTAGTTTAATAAGTAATTTCTCTTAAGCAAGTTGATATTTTATCACACTAAATGACCATAATCAAATAATCCGCCACGAAGTTTGTGCATTGACAATTGGGCAATTTGCATCAAGAAACTTAAAATTCGCAACGAACACAGAAGTAGAATATTGCGCATAGGTATATGGCGTCAGTCTTACTATGCCACATCTCTAAAAAAGGGGGGGCTTCGTATAGACATATAAACGGCAATCAATAGTGATTATTTGCGACAACTACGCAATACACATTGTGCCATAATGTTCAAAATCTACGAATATAGATTTGACAATTACCGTTCTTCGAATATTTCCCAGTATCCTCTATCCAGCTCATCGTCCGATAGATGGGCATACCTCTGGGTTACTGCAATATTTCTGTGACGGGCGAGTTCCTGGGCTAGTTTTAGTTTTCCGCCTGAGCCATGAAGTACTGTGGTGACAAAATAATGTCTAAATGAATGTGGAGTAATTTGGCCAACAGTCTGGGATCCTAAAACCTCTTTAACCCTTTGCGAAACGATGTTGCGACCGGTGGCTGTTGTGATTGGCTTGATTTTTTTTCCAGCTCCACGATCATGACGAGAAAATACTGGTAGGGACGATAGAGGACGTCCTGAAGCACCATCAATTTTGGCGCGTTCCTTCAAGTAATCCCTAATTGCTTTCATACACCGGTTCGAGAAGCGAACTACGTCCTGTCGATCTCCTTTTCCAATAATTACCGCTTTGCCCTCATTCCAATCGATATCACTACGCCGTAGACCACAAGCCTCGTGGACCCGCAATCCCGTATCAGCTAAAGTAAGCAGAAATGCACGGTCTCGTAAATTCCGCAATCCTTCAGACTCATTCTTGTACGGCAAATTGGCAAGAGTTGCAGCATAGTTGAGCACATCTTCAATTTGCGAACGCGGAAATTGTGGGAGACGTGGTCCATATCTACGTGAACGCTGCCTTATAAGCATTCGTAACTTCGGAAGATTTGGATCAGACAAGTTTTCAGCTGCTAGATATTCATAGAAACCTGCCACAGCAGTTAAATATAAGCTCTCGGTAGCAGGAGCGTATTTCTTCAGATCCATTGCGAACCATGCGATAGCATCAACTGGTAAATCTCTAACCATTTTGATTTCAGTTGCTTGATCGCGTTTGTTTAATAGCATTTTGAACAATCGCAGCGCATTGCCATAACTGCGAGCAGTGTTCTGGCTGCGAGCCAGTGATATGTTGTCTAAATATTTACTTATTGCCTGACTAACTGTCATTGTCATGATTGTATATCTGTAATTCTTAGCCCATGTTATTGATAATGGTACTTATCAAAAGCATTAACGGATATTACCAATATTACCCTACCCTGTCAAGCATATTGTGCTTCCTGTAAAGCGTTTAGCACAGTAATTACAAAAATCATTAAATATAAGATAATTACGCTAGTAATTTTTTGGTGCATTTAACGATAACAATAACCTATGACTCCCCCAACCCGTGTCGGGATAGTCAAATTGTGTAATCCACACAATAAATGTAATAAAATTATGCTAACGCCCCGGTTCATATAACTTGCATATTCTTATTGACGATAAAGCACACATGTTCTATAATGTGTAGAGGTGTTTTGATGGATCCAATAACACGGCTACAAAAATTGTCTGCATTGATGGGACTAGAACCAGCAGAAGAAATTGGATGTCCAAATATCGCCCCTTTACAAACGGAAGATATCTACATAACAAACGCAGCCACCCCTAATGGCAAACATATTTCGCTTCTGAAAACATTACTTACCTCTGCATGTGAGAGTAATTGCAATTACTGCCCATTTCGTGCCGGGCGTGACTATCACAGAACAAGACTGATCCCCGATGAAATGGCCAAGGTATTCATATCCTTGCATAGAGCTGGTATTGTGGAAGGAATATTTCTCAGCTCAGGACTCGCCGGAGGAAGTATAAAAACGCAAGACAATTTAATAGATACTATAGAATTATTACGCAATAAACACAATTACACAGGTTATGTCCATTTAAAGATCATGCCTGGAGCAGAACGCTCTCAGGTAGAGCGTATCATGCAAATTGCGGACCGTGTATCCGTCAATTTGGAAGCTCCTAATACCAAACGTCTTGAACATCTAGCCCCCAGAAAAGAGTTTATGGATGATCTAATAAAACCCATCCGTTGGATAGAAGAGACAAGACAAAGCATGCCTCCCTATTTGGGTTGGAATGGGCGCTGGCCTTCCATCACAACCCAATTTGTTGTAGGTCCCGCCGGTGAAAGCGATTATGAATTACTTATGACTACAGCTCATCTCCATAAGAAATATCGCTTGAGTAGGGCTTACTTTAGAGCATTTACACCAGTACCTGGTACTCCCTTGAAAACATAACTGCCACACTCCCCAAGCGCGAACTGCGTCTTTATCAGGCTTCATTTCTCCTGCGGGATTACAAGTTTCAGTTAGAAGATTTGCATTTCGAAACAACAGGCAGTCTCCCATTAGAAAGCGACCCGAAGACCATGTGGGCGTCATTACATCTTTCTGAACGCCCAATCGAATTGAATATTGCTGCAAAATATGAATTATTACGAATTCCGGGAATTGGCCCAAAAGGAGCAAAGGCTATCCTGTCCGCGAGAAAGCACGAAAGGCTAAAGAATATATCTGATTTACGTAAAATCGGAATCAATCCTAAACGTGCAATCCCCTTTATCCTGTTAAATGGTAAACGACCCGAATATCAATTATCCTTTATCTAGTACTACCGGACTTCTTCTTCAGTACTTGATAAGCCCCAGTCCATGGAGTGCCTAATCGATGGCGCTTTGGTAACTCGATATCGTTTACAAACTCTAATATATCCGTTGCTGTTGCGTGTACTAAGGAATAATCACCATTAAGTACAGCTGCCTGCATTCTGTTCCCATACATAGATACCCAAACCCACTCATTGCGAAAACGGTCGGCTTTTATCCAATAATCGTGTTTTTCCCAAGCTGATGCAGTCCTTTCAGCAGTTTGAGATATCGCTTCGAGAGTCAATGCGATAAAAGCCGCAACGTCCTTGGTTTGATCACTCCCCCCATCCAGGTTTTGATATTCTTCAAGAGCGATCACCAACACCTTTAATAAACGTTCGCGAATTTTTCCTGGTCTTTCAGGATTGATAACGCGTCCCAAGTTATAAAACTCCAGTTCTTAGTTCAGGATTTCCTTCAATGATAGATTATATTCGATTTGTGTCGAATCGATTTGTTGACGATTAGACTGCTCTAATTTATAATCATTTGGACCAATAGGACGAGATACTGGGGAAGTGCTGGAATTGGCAGACAGGCGTGACTTAGAATCACGTGCCGAAAGGCGTGAGGGTTCAAATCCCTCCTTCCCCATAGAATCAAACATTGAGATCTCCCAAGATATTTGGGGAGATCTTTTTCATTGGGGAAGTAACTTACATTATTGCAGAATAAATTTCATATTTATATCTTACATTGTGGAGGGTTTTCACATGATATAATGCGGCGGATTAATAATAAATATTGAACAATATAAAATGTCACAATAGAGGATATCCGCCTTGAAAATTGAACGTGAATTCTTGGAAGACCATCAGGTTAAAATTGAAGTAAAAGTCGACGATGAGGTCATGAAAGTAGCAAAACGACGCGCTGCACGTAAAATTGCAAAGCGGATAAAAATACCTGGATTCCGACCTGGGAAAGCCCCTTATCAGGTTATTGTACGACAGGTAGGTGAAGCAGGTATTATCGAAGAAGCAGTAGATCAGGTAATTGAAGATGTTTACCCACAAGCGATTGAGGAAGCAGAGATCGATCCATATGGTCCAGGAACGCTAGAAAATGTTGCATCACTCGACCCTCCCACTTTCGAGATAATCGTACCGCTTAAACCAGAAGTAATTCTAGGCAACTATGGTGATATACGTCGTCCCTATGAACCACCCGAGGTAACAAATAAAGATGTGGACGATGTAATTGATAATTTACGCGAAAGCCGAGCTATTATTAAAACTGTAGATCGTCCTGCCGAGGAAGGCGATATTGTCACTATACAATTAAGTGCGGAACAATTAGACGGAAAAGAAAACCAGGATAATATCGTACTTTCCGAAAGGACCATTCCATTTATTATTCGCACGGATATAGAAACAACTGATGATGATAATGCTGCTGGTAATGATGAATGGCCATATTCCGGTTTTTCAAGACAACTTGTTGGTCTCTCGACTGGTGGCGAAAAATCTTTAAGTCATTCATTTCATGAAGATGATGAAAACGAGACTTTTAGAGGCATAGATGCAAAATTTCGTTTGGTCGTAGAAAGTGTTCAATCCCGCGATCTGCCTGAGTTAGATGACAATTTCGTCTCAGAAAATACAGGCTTCCCAGACTACAAATCATTCAGGGCAGATATTTTTACAAAATTAGAGCATCGTAATCTGGATGAATATAACAATGCTTATGATGATGCAATCCTTGAAGAAGCAGTGGGTCAAGCAGAGTTTAAGTATCCACCACAAGCATTAGACCGTGAGGTCGAATATGTTATCAATAATTTGAAGAACCAGCTCAAAGAACAAAACCTTGACCTAGATTTATATATGAAAACCAGGGACATTGACAATGATGGTTTGCGGGAAGAGGCGATCCCAGTTGCAGAAACGCGTCTCAAACAATCTCTATTTCTCTTCGAGTTTGCTAAAGCCGAGAATATTGAGGTAGATGAGGAATTAGTAAAAAACGAAGCGAAAAATACAATGGATATACTGTCCCAATCCCTGTCACAAAGAGAAGCCCGGAAACTTTCAAGTCGAGATGTAATCAACAACCTCGAATTGAATGTAAAATCGGACATGATATCAAAGCTTGCAATAGAACGTCTTCGGGAGATAAGCAGCGGGAATTTTGACCAGCAACTAGAAACTGAGACCTCACCCTCACCTGAAGAGGATGATAAAGGTAAGTCTAACGAACTTGAAGACAGCAAGGAAACCAACCCCGATACGGAAATAGGAAAAGAGGATATTTCCGAAATCGAGGATTAGAAAAACCAACAAAATAAGATAATGGTAAAAAAGGAATATTATGAGCAATAACAATTTTATATCTCTAATTCCCATGGTTATCGAAGCTACGAGTCATGGAGAACGTGCATTTGACATATATTCATTATTGTTAAGAAACCGCATCATTTTTGTGGGTACACCAATCACTGATCAAGTTGCGAATCTGGTTGTAGCAGAATTGCTATACCTTAGCAGCGAGGACTCCGAAGCCCCAATTCAAATGTATATCAATTCACCAGGCGGACAAGTCTATGCCGGTCTTGCGATATACGATACCATGCAAATGATATCCAACCCTATCAGCACCTTAGCAGTAGGGATGACAGCATCTTTCGGTACTGTCATTCTGACTGCTGGTACCAAAGGTCAACGCTATGCCTTACCAAACGCGACAATCCATCTCCACCAACCCCTAGGTGGGACGCAAGGTCAAGCTTCGGATATTGAGATTCAAGCGCGAGAAATATTAAGGTTAAAGGATCACATAAACAACATCCTTGCACAACACACAAACCAGACTAATGAAACGATCGAACACGATACAAATCGTGATTTCTATATGGATGCCAAAGGTGCAGTTGAATATGGGCTTGTAGACAAAGTGATGGAAATACCCGAGAATAAGTTGCTCGAGGAAATTGCAGACGATGGCAAAGAGAAATAGCATTTAGTTATATTATTGTAAAAGGACAGAAAAAGACACCGAGGGATAGCATTCCTCGGTGTTTTATCTAGCTTATAATCAATCAGATTAGATATTATTATATTGCAGGAGTGGTTATGAGATCAAAGGAAATGTCAGCGATTAAAGCGCTCATACTGGATATGGATGGAGTTATATGGAAGGGTGAAAATTCCATTGGCAATTTACCAGACATCTTTAGTACTATAGAAGAGCGTGGTTTACAATTCATAATGGCTACCAACAATGCAACTCTGACAATTGAACAATTCTTAAACAAATTAGCAGGATTCGGTGTTCAATTGGAGGCTTGGCAGGTGATTAATTCATCATTAGCTACCGTTCATTATTTACAACAAAACGTATCCAAAAGTGGACCATTATACATAATTGGCGAACCTGGTTTGATAGAAACCCTTAAGGACAACGGCTTTTACCATGCGGAGAATGACGTTCTTGCAGTTGTAGTAGGTTTAGATCGCGATCTTACTTATAAGAAACTTAAAAATGCTTCATTATTAATCCAAGCCGGAACACCCTTCATCGGTACAAACCTTGACCCAACACTTCCGACTCCAGAAGGCTTAATACCAGGAGCAGGGACAATATTAGCTGCGCTAGAAGCAGCGTCAGGGAAAATTCCTGTAATTATCGGAAAACCAGCACCCGAGATTTACCTCCTTGCTTTGGAGCGCCTAGGCGTAACTCCTGAACAAAGTTTGGTCGTTGGCGACCGTCTGGAAACAGATATCGCAGGAGGACAAAAATTAGGGTGCCGGACATGCGTCGTGCTTTCGGGAGTAGCGACTAAGGAACAAGCCGAGAACTGGCAACCGGTACCATATTTAATTAAAGAGGATCTAATAGATCTACTCTCTGTTTTATGACGAATTTACCCAACAAGCCATTGATATATGACCTGGATATCTCACAGATTGAGCATTCACTAGCCTTGTGGAGCGAACCAGTCTATCGTGCTTCCCAAATATGGAATGGTCTTTATGTTAATCTTTGGAACAACCCCGAGCAGTTCACGAATTTACCACTCCAGTTGCGTAATAACCTGGAAACCTATTATTCATTTTCAAATTTAGCACCTGAAATCGAACGCCATTCAATTGATAGGATGACAGATAAGATCCTTTTTCGCTTGCACGACGGCGAAGCAGTTGAAACTGTGTTAATGAAGTACAAGACTAGGGCTGGAAAGCGCGAGCGGAATACAGTGTGTATATCCACCCAAGTCGGTTGCGCTTTGGGCTGTGTATTTTGTGCCACTGGTCAAATGGGGTTTCGACGCAATTTGAGCAGTGGTGAAATGACTGAACAAATTTTACATTATGCACGCTATTTGCGCAATTACGACCAACGAATAACTAATATAGTCTTGATGGGCATGGGAGAGCCATTCCTAAATTATGATGAAGTCATGCGTGCAATTACCCAGCTAAACAACAGCGATGGATTTAACTTTGGGGCTCGCCGTTTCACCATCTCTACCGTTGGAATAATACCTGGTATCCGTCGTTTCACATCCGAGCACCGTCAAGTCAATCTAGCTGTGTCATTGCACGCCGCTGATAATGCATTGAGGGATAAATTAATACCTATCAACGATAAGTTCCCAATCGAAGAATTGCTGAGCGCCTGCCGTGATTATGTTCTAGAAACTGGACGACGTATCACCTTTGAGTGGTCATTAATAGAAGGGGTGAATGACACGACTGAACAAGCCCATAAACTTGCACAACTTTTACAATTATTCCGCATAAACAGCGTCACACTATGTCATGTCAATGTGATCCAACTAAATCCAACCAAACAGTACGATGGATCTGGGACAACGACAAAACGAGCTTTCATATTTAAAGATATTTTAGAGCGTGAGAATATTCATTCCACAATCCGTACTCGTCGAGGAATTGATATTGAGGCTGGATGCGGGCAGTTGGTAGCTGAGAAAACTAAGATATGACTGCAAAAGTAATTTTGAACCCTTACGCAGGACGCTGGAAGGCACTTAAAAGACTAGCAGAGGTTGAAACAGCACTTCAGGAAGCCCACATCGAATATGAGTTAGCGATTACGGAATCTCCTGGACATGGCACAAACCTCGCGTTTCAATCTGTAATAAAGGGCTTCAATCCGATAATATCTGCGGGAGGTGATGGTAGCGTGAGTGAGGTAGTCAACGGTATGATGTTGGCTGTAAGGACAACTCCGGAATACAAATGCCCCCTCTTGGAATCATACCG
>PVMS01072027.1_pt1 | contig 13305 bp, 12 predicted proteins | sample 1853461 | NCBI WGS metagenome assembly PVMS01 (sample SAMN08582032, study PRJNA380276) | Marine sediment metagenome, whole genome shotgun sequencing project. | isolation source: ocean sediment barecode stripped | collected 2017 | reverse complement strand
GACCACGCCGAACCTGCCCGCCACCCGCCTGCCATCGCCAGGTACAGCGGGTAGCCTTCAGTGCAGGCTTGGTTGGCAATGGCGGGCAGGTTGCCATGTGTACGGCATTGTAGCTACCCGGCAAATCAGGCGTTGGCAGGCGGGGGGCGTGCACATCAACCCTGGCCCAGACCTGGTTTGTATTCATAGTATCCTGACCGGGACTTGTAGCATCCTAAAAGCAGGGCGGGCTGATCTTGTCAGGTAGCACCAGGGCAGGCTTTAGCTCACTTATCATTGAATACAAGAGGAAATCTTCTGCCAGAAAAAACGCGGAATTCACGAATAACGGACAAAAGCCCCTACACCCCTGTATGCCCGAAGCCACCCTCATTCCGATCTGTTTCCTGAAGGGAATCCACAACTTCCAGTTGGGCCTGATAAACCTTCTGAATGACCATCTGAGCAATCCTGTCACCTCGACTGATCGTATACGGTCTCTTCCCAAGGTTAATGAGCGCGATCCTTATCTCACCTCTGTAATCAGCGTCGATCGTTCCCGGAGAGTTTATGATACCTATGCCGTGCTTAAAGGCAAGGCCGCTTCGAGGACGAATCTGTGCCTCAAGGCCCGGAGGGAGAGCGATAGCGATCCCTGTTGGGATCACCGTAATGGAACCTTTAGGGAGAACCTGGTCTTCTTTTATGGCTGCACAGAGGTCCATCCCAGATGATTGCGGGGTCATGTAACGGGGTAAGGGGATGTCCGAATCATGTTCCGGGTCAAGGCGACGGATCTTAATTGTGGGAGGAGTCATTGGTTATTTGTCAATGAAAGTGAGCTAAAGTGCCTAAAGTGAGCTAAAGTTATTGGTTATTCGTTATCTGTTATTTGTTGTTTTTCAATCTTCAATCATCAATCGTCAATCCTATTCGTACTCAAGAAGCCAACAAATCCTCATACGACACATTCCCGTCCACCGGCCCGAGGAGGGATAGGGTCACAGCCTTGTCTCGGAATGTATCCTGTGCCAGTCTCAATATATCTTCGGCTGTGACCTTTTCGATTTTATCGACCAACTCTTGTAAAGGAACATGACGGCCAAAAATGATCTCGTTGTGAGCTAGGCGAGTCATCTGGTTGTCAGTGCTTTCGGCTGCAAGATAGAGCCCGCCCTTCAGGTGTTCCTTGGCATTCATGAGTTCAGAATCTTCGATCGGGTCTTCCTTAAGCCGCCTCATTTCCCTCATGATGAGCTCCAGGACCTCTTGAGTATTGGCTTTATCAACACCGACGTAAACGCCTATGAGTCCTGTATCGGAATACGACGAGGCAAAGGAGTAGACTGAATAGGCGAGGCCACGGCGTTCCCGGATTTCCTGAAATAGCCGGGAACTCATATTGCCCCCCATGACGACGTTCAGGAGGGCACACGCATGACGCCTCTGGTCTGTTGTGTGGACACCCTCGGTTCCAAGACAAATATGGACCTGCTCCAGATCCTTGGGATGAGCGGTCGCCACCCAGTCCATGGTCGGCTTGGCGCGCTCCGGGAAGCTGTTCCCTTTGCGAACCACTTCAAAAGCCCGGGCTATGGAGTTCACAAATGATTCATGCTCCACGTTCCCAGCCGCTGAAATAACAATCCGTTCGGACTGGTACGCACGGCTGAAACACTGCTTTACTGCATTGGAATCAAACCTTGTGACCGTGTCACGGGTTCCGAGGATCGAACGACCCAGGGGATGGTTTCCCCAGATCGCCTGGGCCAATAAGACATGGATCTGCTCATCCGGTGAATCCTCCAACATCTTTATTTCCTGAAGAATCACCTGGCGTTCTCGTTCCACCTCTGCGGGATCAAAGACAGAGTTCAAGAAGATGTCAGACAACAAATCGACCATGATATCCAGGTGGGTGTCCATGACCTTCGCGTAGTAACAGGTGTTCTCTTTGCTGGTGAAGGCATTGCACTGGCCGCCGATGGCGTCAAACTCTTTGGCTATCTCAAGGGCGGTCCGTCTTTTGGTCCCCTTGAAGATCATGTGTTCGAGGAAGTGGGAAAGTCCCCCCTCTTCATCCTTTTCATCGCGGGCGCCTACATTGACCCACACACCCATGGCCACCGACCGGGTCTGAGGCATCTGCTTGGTCACGATTCTGATGCCATTTTCGAGGACCGTTTTGTCAGGATCGTGCGGCATTCTCTTTATCCTCCACAGCGGCTCTTCGGCTGAGACGAATCTTGCCGTCACGATCCACTTCAAGGACCTTGACCATGACTTTGTCACCCTCGTTCAAGACATCGCGCACCTTATTGACGCGCTTCGAATCAAGTTGGGAGATATGTACCAGCCCGTCGGTTCCTGGAAAGATCTCTACAAATGCTCCAAAGTCCATGATCTTGCGAACCGTCCCCTCATAGATGGCCCCGACCTCAGCCTCTTGAACGATATCCTGGATCATCTTCAGGGCCCTGTCACCCGATGCCTTATCAACGGCAACGATCTTGACGATGCCGGAGTCTTCCACATCGATCTTGGTGTCGGTCTCGGCCTGCATGCCACGGATCACTTTGCCCCCAGGGCCTATGATATCCCGTATCTTATCCGGATTGATCTGGATTTTGACGATCTTGGGCGCATAGGGTGAAATCTCTGCCTTGGGCTCTTTGATAGTCTCTGCCATCTTGTCCAGGATAAAGAGCCGGCCTTTTCGTGCCTGCTCCAGTGCTTTTTGCATGATCGGCTTAGATAGGCCTTCAATCTTGATATCCATCTGAAGGGAGGTGATCCCGTCGCGTGTCCCTGCCACCTTGAAGTCCATATCTCCCATGTGATCTTCATCGCCCAGGATGTCGGAGAGTATCCTTACCTCATTCCCGTCCTTGACGAGACCCATGGCAATCCCTGCCACAGGGGCAGTAACGGGAACGCCGGCATCCATCAAAGCAAGGCTACTGGCACAAACGGTAGCCATAGAAGAAGAACCGTTCGATTCTAAAATCTCAGATACAATGCGGATCGTGTAGTCGAAAGTATCCTTGTCCGGTAAAATCTTCTCCACAGCGCGAGTCGAAAGCCCGCCATGTCCGATTTCTCGTCGACCGGGGCCTCCCAGTCGCCTCACTTCTCCAACAGAGAAGGGGGGAAAGTTGTAATGAAGCATGAAGGGCATGAAGATATTTCCGTTTAAGGTTTCAACCCGTTGCTCATCGCCCATGGAACCAAGGGTAACAACCCCCAGGGCCTGGGTTTCGCCACGCGTGAAAACGGCTGAGCCATGTGTTCGGGGCAGCACGCCCACCTCACAGGTGATTGAACGAACCTCATCGAACTCACGTCCGTCTATTCGACGGCCTTCTGTGACGGCAAGATCGCGCATGATGCGACGCTCCAGAGCGTGAAGCACCTCCTTAACTTGTTTCTCGTTACCAACATAGCGATCTCCAAGGGCCGCCGCCACATCGGCTTTTAAGCCTTTTGTTGCTTCCTGGCGTTCGAGTTTATTACGGACTTGTATGGCTTCCTTCATCCGCTCGAGGGCTAAGGCTTCCACCTCTTTGGACAGGGTCTCGTCTATTTCGACAACAGGGGCGGGGCGCTTCGGTCGGCCCGCAGCCTCCCTGAGTTTGACCTGTAGGTCAATAATAGGTTGTAGGGACTCGTGGCCAAAGAATATGGCCTCCAGCATATCCTCCTCGCTGACAAAAAGCCCCCCCCCTTCTACCATGACCACAGCGTCTTTGCTCCCCGCCACGATCAGGTTGATATCGCTCTCAGTTTGTTCTTCACGTGTGGGATTAATCCTGAAATCACCATTTATGCGGCCAACACGCACACAGGCAATCGGTCCTGCAAAGGGGGTGTTAGATATTTCCAGAGCGGCCGAGGCACCTGTAACTGCTAAGATGTCAGGGTCGTTTTCGTTGTCAACGGAGAGCACTGTTGCGATCACCTGAGTCTCTTGCCTGTAATCTTTTGGAAAGAGAGGTCTGATGGGCCTGTCTATGATCCGCGAGGTGAGCGTTTCCTTTTCCGTTGGCCGTCCAATCTCTCTGCGAAAGTAGTTGCCGGGTATCCTCCCGGCCGCATATCCTTTTTCCTTGTACTCGACGGTCAAGGGGACAAAATCGATCCCTTCCCGGACTTCATCCGCAGAAACAGCGGTTACCAGGACCATTGTCTCCCCGTACCGTACCACGACGGAGCCATGGGCCTGGCGGGCCATCTTTCCTGTCTCTATGCTGAGGGTACGCTCACCCACATTTGCTTCTAGACGTATTTCCATTTCTGTTCTCCTCAAAAATTCGTTGTTCTCGATTCGTTATCCACAGTCTACTCTACGATTTGACGAGGATGTAACTTCGTGGTGTGTGGTGTGTCTATCACGAAATTACTTCCGTAGACCCAGAGCCTTAATAACCGTCCTGTAGCGCCTAATGTCTTTGCCCTTCAGGTAGTTTAACAACCTTCGCCGCTGACCGACCAGTTTCAGCAACCCCCTTCTCGAATGATGATCTTTGTTGTGCGTCTTGAAATGCTCGTTAAGATGGCTGATACGCTGAGTCAGAAGGGCGATCTGGATCTCCGGTGATCCCGTATCTGTTTCGTGGAGCTTGAACTGATCAATCAACACCTTTTTTTCCTCTACTGCTAAAGCCACTTTTAAGACCTCCTTTTTTCGATTGTCGATCGTCTATTGTTGATTTTTTTTATTCAATCATCAATCCGAAAATACGCAAGCATATGGATACACGCCATTGCTCATGGTTGAATTCATGACGGCAACCAGGTTCCCTTGGCTATCGGTCACCTTGATCCACGGGCAAGTCTCCTCCGCTTCCGCTGTAACCTCTTCCTGGGTCACTTGATGACCATGTTGTATCTTTTGCACAAGTTCGTCATCGGCTGAAACGTGCGGCATCCCCCTCAGGGCAACACTCATGGGTATGATGCAGCTTGAGATTTTCCCTGTTCCAGCAAGCCTTTCCAAAGCATTTAAAGCTATTGCTTCGTCCAAACTGAATCCACCGTTTTCAGTTCGACACAACCCAGTTAGATGAGCTCCACATCCTAAGGCATCTCCGATATCAGCACACATTGTACGAACATAGGTCCCAGCACTGCAGCATACCTCAAAACGGACATCCGGCAGGCTGATCTCAAGCACTTGAAGCCCATAGATATAGATACGTCTAGCCGGTTTTTGTATGAAAGTCCCGCGGCGGGCTAACCTGTAAAGTGGCACTCCATTATGTTTGAGGGCAGAATATGCCGGGGGATTCTGGTGTTGAACGTCCAGGAACCCACGAAAGGCCCCGTGCACCTCCTGATCTGTCATTGGCAGTTCGGGTTCCGTTGAAACAACTCGGCCCGTGAAATCCTGGGTGTCGGTTCGAATGCCAAGTCTCATAGTCCCAACATATCGCTTCTTCCCATAAGTAAGAAACTGGGCAAGGCGCGTAGCCTTATTTATACAGCAGACCAGCACGCCGGTGGCAAATGGGTCGAGAGTGCCGGTGTGGCCTACCTTCTTGGCTTTCGAGATCCTTTTTACCCGTGCGACCACCTGGGCAGATGTCATATCCGGCGGTTTGTCTAAAACGATGATCCCGTTCATAAAGCATTGCGTCTCATAAGTTTCATAATTAATAAAAGTACAGAGGAATGACTAGCAACACACTTCTGCGATCCAATGGAGTAATGGAGTGTTGGAGTAATGCGAAAAAAGCAGAAAAATCTTTCACCATTTCCTCTAAAACCCATCACTCCAGTACTCCGACACTCCAATACTCCATTGTTTTCCTACTCAATCACTGTCTTCAAGACCTTGTTTAGGTGGGTCGCCCTTTCAAAAGATTCGTCATGGAGGAACTTGAGCTGTGGCATGTGTCTGAGTTCGAGACGACGACTCAACTGCCGTCTCAGATACCCGGAAGCACTCTTGAAGCCCGCCAGCGCCTCCAACTTACGTCCCTCTCCTTCGGCAACGCTGAAATAGACCCGAGCCAGGTGGAGATCGTCTGTTATGCTAACTTGTGTGATGGTTACAGAGTCGAGACGGGGGTCCCTAATCTCTTTCAGCAGGAGACCGGATAATTCCTTTTGTACCTCGCCTCCTACTCTGTCGGCTCGCTTGAAGTGGATCACAGGCTGATGATCTCCATTTCCGAATCAATGACTTCAGCCACCTGCATGTCTTCAACAAAATTCAGGGCCTTGTCCAACTTTGAATTGATCAGTCGGCGATCATTCCCCACAAAAGCCAGGCCTATTTCTGCACGCTGGTGGTTGTCATTCGCACCAACCTCTGCGACTGAGGCGTTGAAGGTGTTTTGAAGACGCCTAATCACACCCTTTACGACGCTGCGTTTGCCTTTCAATGAGGTGTTTCCAGGAATCCTCAGAACGATTGTGCCAATTCCGACAACCATAGTAAGTACTTAGTAAGTGCCTAAAGTGTCTAAAGTTGAAAGTGCCTAAAGTTAAACAACAAGCAAAGAATCCAGGCCCAGAGGACCTGGTTTTTCAAGATGAAATAAAACGCATGGATCGAACTTGTTCGTCTTCCAACTTCCGTTATCTTGTTTTATTACTCCACCACCGGTTTGATTTCTTCTGTTTCGTAACATTCAATGACATCATTGACCTTCACATCATTGAAGTTTTCGATTCCAATCCCACATTCGTATCCGCTTTGCACTTCTTTGGCGTCATCCTTAAAGCGGCGCAAGGACCCTATCTTACCATCATAGACCACGACCCCTTCACGAATGAGCCGCATGGTCTGTCCACGTTCAATTTTTCCCTCGGTTACATAACAACCCGCAATGGTTCCGACCTTCGGAATAGTATATGTCTCCCTGACTTCCGCGCTTCCCACGGTATGCTCTTTGTACGTCGGTTCCATTAGCCCTGCCATGGCCCCCTTGACATCACTGACTACATTGTAAATAACGTCGTAGAATCTGATATCTACATCTTGTTCGGTTGCCAGATCACGCACCTTAGCATTGGGCCGGACATTGAAACCAATGACAATGGCCTTGGAGACAGTAGCCAGCATAACATCTGATTCTGCAATGGCCCCTGTAGCAGAGTGGACAATATTGACCTGTACCTCTGTTGATTCAATCTTCTGTACGGCTTCTGTTAAGGCCTCGACAGACCCCTGAACGTCTGCCCGAATAATCAGGTTCAGGTCCTTGACAAGGACACCTTGTATTTGTTCATAGTATTTTTCCAGCGTCAGTTTGCTGCTTTGGGTCAACTGACTTACCCGCCGCTTCTGGGCGCGATGGGCACTCACCTGCTTCGCCACCTTCTCGTCATCCATGGCCATGAAGTCGTCACCAGCCATTGGCACCCCGGACAGACCCTGAATTTCGACTGGCATGGACGGTCCGGCACTATCAAGGCGAGTCCCCCTGTCATCCGTCATAGCTCGAACTTTTCCATAATAATGCCCACATATGACCGCATCACCCGGACGCAGTGTCCCCTCTTCAACGAGCACCGTGGCTACCGATCCCTTGCCGGGATCAAGTTTGGCCTCTATAACATGCCCAACGGCAAGTTTCTCGGGATTCGCTTTCAGTTCCAGGACCTCGGCCTGAAGGAGAATCATCTCCAGAAGCTCCTCAATACCTTTCCCTTGCTTAGCCGACACGTTCACAAAGACGGTATCACCACCCCATTCCTCGGGGTTGAGGCCATTTTCTGCTAATTGGCGTTTTACCTGCTCAGTGTCCGCCTCTGGCTTGTCGATCTTATTTACAGCCACCATAACAGGCACATTAGCTGCCTTGGCATGGTTAATAGCTTCAAGGGTTTGAGGCATTACCCCATCGTCAGCGGCTACGACCAAAACAACCAGATCGGTTATTTCCGCCCCTCGGGAACGCATGGCCGTGAATGCCTCATGGCCGGGCGTATCAAGAAATACGACCCGCCCATTTTTTAGAGTCACATTGTAAGCCCCGACATGCTGGGTGATGCCGCCCGCCTCACCATCAATGACGTTGGTTTCCCGTATGGCGTCTAAGAGGGATGTCTTGCCGTGATCCACATGTCCCATAATGGTCACCACAGGCGGTCTGGGTTTCAGTTTCTTTGGATCATCTTTTTCCGAGGGAATCAGTGTGTCTTCCTCGAAAGAGACCTTTTCGGCTTCGTAGTCGAATTCGCTTGCAATGACGGCAGCGGTTTCAAAATCAATCGCCTGATTCAGGGTTACCATGACGCCAAGAGTGATTAATTCCTTGATTACTTCATTCGCCTTAACTCCCATCCGTTTGGCCAATTCTGACACCACAATCGCTTCGTCGATCTTGATGCGACGTTTTATGGCCTTGGGGGTAGTAATCAAGGTTTTTTCACCCTTGATGGCCATCCTACCCTTTTGGTACCTCCGGCCCTTACGGGCCCTTAAGGCTTTTTCGTCGTAGAGGTCAGATTTGTCCAAAACCTCCCTTTTTCGAAAGGTGATCTTTTTCTTGAAGAATCTCTTATCTGCCTCTGATTCAACGGGTTTCTTTTTGTCCTTCTTTTTGGCTTTGCCCCGAGAGGGCGCTGCCGGCAGTTCTTCCTTGGGAATAAGTTTCAGATGTGCTGCAGGCTTTGCCTTCTCCTTGACCGGCTCAGCCTTCTTCTCTTGTGTGACAACATCTTCGACTGGTTTGACTTCTGGCATCTTAATGATCTTAGCAGGCTGTTCCCTTTTTCCTTTTGGTTTCTTCTTTGCCTTGGCTTTTTTCGCGGGTTCCTTCTTTGCCTTGGCTTTTGCCTTAGCAGGTTCAGGTTTCTCCTCAAGCGGCTTCTCTTCTTTGAGCTCGGACGGGACTTGAGCCTCTGCTTCGGCTTCAGAGGGGACGACTTCTACCAAAGGCTTCTTCTTGACGACCTCTTTCCGTCTTCTGATAACCGTGCTCTTTATTCGCTTCTCGGTTACAACTTCTGAGCTGCCTCCGCAAACGGCTTCTTTGATGGCAGCAACTCTCTCTTCTTCAATGGCACTCATGTGGCTCTTCACAGCAATATCCATCTCCTTCAGCTTTTCCAGAAGGACTTTGTTGGTCACATTAAGCTGTTTGGCAAGTTCATAAACTCGGGTTTTTGCCATTCATTTCTCCCTGCTTTGGTATCACGTCTTAGTACTTCTACAATTCAGTGGAAATATGACTCTGCCAGTCGATAGGCACTAACTAAGTTTCCTCTTCAGACACAGTCGTGTCACCAGGATCTTTCGCATCACTCGCAGCCTCCTCGGGTTTGTCCTGCGCAGCTGCTTCCGCAGACGCATCTTCATCCGGCACCTTAGCGGCCTGCCCAGCCGACTCCAACAGGGCTCGTGCCTTCTTGTCACTAATCCCCTTGATCTGAACAAGTTCTTCAACGGAGGCGTTGGCAAGTTCTTCAATCGAATAGAAGCCTTGTTCGTAAAGGGCATCGGCCGTACTGGCTCCTACACCCGGAAGACTCATCAATGAATCATAGCTGCTCCGCATAGCTTCGCTATAGGTGGTTTCACTCATCACATCGATGCGCCAGCCCGTCAGCTTGGAAGCAAGGCGCACGTTTTGCCCTCGTTTCCCGATAGCCACCGACAAATACTCATCCGACACAATCACCTCCATGGACCGGTTGGCTTCGTCAATGACAACCCTGGAGATCTCGGCTGGTGACAGGGCACTGCAAACAAACTTTGCCGGGTCACTGCGCCAAGGAATGATATCGATTTTTTCTCCTTTCAATTCGTGAACCACACTCTGAACCCGCGTCCCTTTCATTCCAACACACGCACCTACAGGATCAATATCAGAATCATTTGACGTAACGGCAATCTTTGCACGACCGCCGGGTTCGCGAGCCGCACCCACAATTTTTACAATGTCCTCGTTGATTTCCGGCACCTCGGTACTAAACAAGGCTACCAGGAACTGCGGATGACTTCGAGACAGTATGATCTGCGGACCTCTGGACTCATGCAACACATCCAATATGTACGCCCGAATCCTCTCCCCTCGACGATAGTTCTCCCTGGGAATCTGCTCACGTACAGGAAGTATAGCCTCGGTCCGGCCAAGATTGACGATGATGTCCCGTTTGTCTATTCTTTGAACGATACCGTTAATGATTTCTCCTTTTCTACTGATAAAACCTTCGTAGACTACGTCCCGTTCGGCATCTTTCATCTTCTGAATGATAACCTGCTTTGCCGACTGTGCAGCAATCCGGCCAAAGGTTTGCGTATCCATCTTAGTCCCTATGCTGTCCCCTATTGTACACCCTGGGTCAAGCTTACGCCCCTCCTCCAAATCTATTTCCAGGTCCGGTTCGGTGACCTTCTCAACCACGTCTTTAAACTGGAAGACCTCAATGTCGCCACGTTCTTCATCGTAGCGAACTTCTATATCCACCTTGGCTCCATATTTCTTCCTGGCTGCAGACCCCAGTGCTTCTTCAAGCGTCTTAACGAGGATTTCTTTGTCAATCCCCCGATCACGACTGACCTGTTCAACGACTCTTCTTATTTCCGACATTATCATTTTCGACACCCCACATTCTCAATTGTCGATTGACTATTGAAGATTGTCCCCCCTCATTTTTTCCAATCGCCAATATTCAATCATCAATATTCAATCGAAAGATGCGCCTTCGCAATCGCCTCATACGGGATAGCGACTGCCTCCTTATCAACCAAAAGTTTGACCACGCCTTCTGAAAATCCGGCGAGCACCCCCTTAAAATGTCTTTTTCCTTCCACGGGGCGGTTCGTCCTGATAACCGCCTGTCTGCCTTCAAAATAGATAAAGTGTTTTGGCTTGGTTAACGGCCGATCAAGCCCTGGCGAGGAGACCTCAAGGTTATACGGCTCGTCACGGTCCATTTTTGCGTCCAAGATGTCACCTAATTGACTGCTGATAATAGCACACTCGTCCAAGGTGACACCCCCCTGCTTGTCGACGAAAACGCGCAAGACCCACCCACTGGGTTCCCTTCGGTATTCCACGTCAACCAAATTCATCCCTTCAAAGCGCAGGAGTTGTTCTGCCAAGTTTTCCACATCAGCTATAAATCCCTGGGTCCATTCGTCGATCATTCGGCGTCTATTCCAAACAAAAAAAACGGGCTTATGCCCGTTTCCCCGCCATGGTCAACCTCAACAATTTTCTTGTTGAATTTCTTGAGAGAAAACCAGAGGCTAAGATTATCAAAAAATCCACCGATCGAAGCAGATGCCTGGCCCTCTACGCCAGTAAAACATCGCCTCAAAAAGGGAAAAGGGCGACTCCCGCCATACACGGGACGAAACATGGAGCGGGCAACGGGGCTCGAAACCGCGACACCAAGCTTGGGAAGCTTGTACTCTACCAGCTGATCTATGCCCGCGTCACGCAGGTAATCTATAATCTTTTTTGGGGATTGTCAAACCTTTTTCGTATGGATTCCGTCAAACCGGAAAACAGGAGAAGCGGGTTCCAAAAGCGCTTTGATTGTGATATTTCTCAGACAATAGAGCCTGAGGAATGTCTTCTGGGAATCGAGCCATCTTTTTGCCGACAAAAGGTTTTTGTCTTGGAAAAATGATAGTTTCGTAAAAAGTCATCAGAAGGACGGCAAGGTAAAAAGCTCCAGATGCAAGGCGCGCAAATCTTGAGGAGTGAGGCGTACGTATGGTACGTCGCAACGACGAAAGATGCAGCGCAACACCGCAGATGGACTTTTTACGAAGTCGTCAAAAATACGAGCGGAACTTTCCATCCTATCAGGTTCTAGCTCGTTCAGGGCAGGTTGAAACGACATACAATGGATGACGTCAGAGAGCAGATCGAGTTTGATGTGCTGTTCGTGGGGGGTGGCCCTGCAAGTCTCGCTGGTGCGATTCACCTCATAAACCTGTCCAAGACTCGGGGCCTTGATCTTGAGGTAGCACTCATCGAAAAGGGGGCTAATATAGGTTCTCATGCGTTGAGTGGTGCAGTGCTGAACCCGATTGCCCTCAAGGAGCTTATCCCGGACTACAAGGAATCGGGCTGTCCCATTGAGACAGATGTTCGTGGAGATGAATTCTATTTCTTGACCAGTACACGCCATCTCCGAGTTCCTTTTGTGCCCAAGTACATGCACAACAAGGGATTCCATATTATCAGCCTGTCCAAGTTTGTCTCCTGGCTTGGGAGCGTTGCTGAAGGTCTTGGGGTCAACATCTTTCCAGGCTTTGCAGGTAAAGAAGTGCTTTACGGCCAAGACGACAGAACGGTCATCGGGGTTCGTACAGGAGATAAGGGGGTCGGCAAGGATAATGTCCCTAAGGCCAACTTTGAAGCAGGTATCGACATCCTGGCAAAGGTGACGGTCTTTGGAGAAGGCCCCAGGGGAAGTCTCGTGCAGGCGATTTCCAAGAAATTGCCGATCTTTGATGGCAAGATGCCGCAGGTGTTTGAGACAGGTATCAAAGAGGTAATCCAGCTCCCTGAAACCAACTACTTTTTGGACAGCCGGGGCAATGATATTCATACCTTCGGCTACCCGTTGGGTCTGAATACCCATGGGGGCGGTTTCATTTATGAGATGAAGGACAACAGGATCTCCCTTGGGCTTATTGTGGGATTAAGTTATCAGGACCCTATGCTCGATCTCTATGAAGAATTCATAAGATTCAAGCGACACCCGTTCGTCAGTGAACTAATCAAAGGTGGCCGCGTTATTGAGCAGGGTGCTAGGACGATCGTCTCTGGTGGATATTACACGGTCCCAAAGTTGGCCGTTAGCGGCGGCCTGTTTGTGGGCGCTAGCGCCTCAATGCTGAATGCGCCGGCGCTCAAAGGTATCCATACCTCCATGAAGTCGGGAATGCTTGCCGCAGAGGCCGTTGTAGAGGCGTTCAATAAAGAGAGCTTTACTGAAGAGACCTTGAGCTATGATCAGCAACTTGAAGAGAGTTGGCTAAAAAAAGAGCTTTATATGGGGAGGAATTTTACACAGGCCATATCCCAAAAAGGCCTTGTCAAGTTTTTGCACATAGGCACCCAGTATCTGACGGGAGGACGGGGCATATTTGATAGAATGCCTATTGAAGAAGACGCCAAGACCTTAACTCCCTTGACAGATGCTCCCTCACCCCGAGCCAAGATGTATGAAAAGCAGTCTTATGACGACGTGTTATTCGTAGATAAACTCACTGGTGTCTATCTGTCCAAAACACAGCACCGGGAAGATCAGCCCTGCCATTTGATTGTTCACGACCTCGATCTGTGCGTGAATACCTGTTTTGAGACCTATCAATGTCCATGCACAAGGTTTTGCCCCGGTAATGTCTAT
>PVMS01065349.1_pt1 | contig 13307 bp, 11 predicted proteins | sample 1853461 | NCBI WGS metagenome assembly PVMS01 (sample SAMN08582032, study PRJNA380276) | Marine sediment metagenome, whole genome shotgun sequencing project. | isolation source: ocean sediment barecode stripped | collected 2017 | reverse complement strand
TGGGTCAGCAAGGCTGACGTGCCCGACAATGCCATCACCAAAGAAGGTGCTTATCCTTCCTCTTGTACGGTCTATAAATTGATCCGGAATGACTATGTCCAGTGGTTTGATCTCTTCTTTCATACTTCCAACAGCGCTGACGGCAATTATTCGTTCCACTCCCAATTTTTTCATACCGAAGATGTTTGCACGGAAGTTTAATTCGGTTGGTAATATGTTGTGAGATTTTCCATGGCGAGGGAGGAAGACAACGCTTTTTCCCTCAAGGGTACCGATGGTATATTGGTCGGACGGTTCTCCAAAAGGTGTTTTGATCTTAACAGTTTCAACGTCTTTTAAGCCTTCAATGTTGTATAAACCGCTTCCGCCAATTATTCCGATTTTTCCGTCAGTCATGATTAATAACCTTTCTTGTAAGGGAGTGTTGAAAGTCTCATATTCTAGTGATGTGCTTCTTACCGTCAAGTGCAAAATTAATCTTAATTGACAGTAAAATAAATTTTTATATAATTAATCCGTCTGTTTCAATTCATTGTGTTAACAGCGAGATTGGCTGAAATAAGCCTTTTGTTAACGGCATAAACTAATCATGATTCTGTCGGCAATTTAATTTTGCTCATTTCTTTTAAAAGCATTTACATAGAATGGTCTCATAACCCCTTTTATTTTAGATGCCTAACAACTATTACTACATAACAGGTATAAATTGTTTTAAATTTCTATAGATTATTTGTATGAAATTTGTATAAATTGGCCAAGAATATGCGAAACATGCGAATAAATATACATTCGTTTCCAGGCAAAACATTAGAGGAGAAATAGAAAGTGACTGAAGCTGTTCAGGTTGAAGGTTCGGAAAGTGTCCAATATATAAATGAGAAGTTTAGTAAAGTTAAGAAAGAGGTGGAAAAGGTAATAGTAGGCCAGGACGAGATGGTTGAGGCTATTATTATTGCACTTTTTGCTGATGGTCATGTTCTATTAGAGGGCTATCCCGGACTTGGCAAGACTATAACTATTAAGACCTTGTCGAAGGCGATTGATGCGAAATTCCAAAGAGTTCAATTTACTCCTGACCTGATACCCAGTGATATTACGGGTTTTGAATTGTGCGATCCTGAAACCAGGAAACGCATGGTTCAAAAAGGCCCCGTGTTTACTAATTTACTTCTGGCAGATGAGATTAACAGGGCTCCTGCAAAGGTGCAAAGCGCTTTGCTGGAGAGTATGCAGGAAAAACAGGTAACGATAGGCAGAAACACTTTTAAGTTAGAAAAGGTATTTACAGTCCTTGCTACTCAAAACCCAATAGAAATATCAGGTACATACCTCCTGCCGGAAGCGGAGGTTGACAGATTTATGTTTAAGCTCAAGGTTGCTTATCCTTCTTACGAAGAGGAAAGAGAGATTACGGAGAGGCAGGTTCGTGACGAAGATGTCAGGCTTGATGCTGTCTTGAATCCTGATGAGATAATTTCATTAAGACATTTCATTGCAGAGAAGATTCCTTTGCATAAGGACTCTATGATCGTGAAATACTCAACACGTATTGTAAGGGCAACAAGGCCAAACTCGGATGGCAATGGTCATATTGATAATGGATACATTAGCGATTTGGTTATGTACGGTGCTTCGCCCCGTGCTTCTATTTATCTTGCGAAGGCAGCACGTGTTTATGCTTTCTTAACGGGAAGCAATATCGTCCTGCCGGAGCATATACATAAAATGGCCTATCCTGTCTTAAGGCATAGGATAATTTTAACTCATGAGGCGGAATCCCAGGGGATAGATCCGGACGACGTAATAAGGACTATATTGAGTAAGGTACCTATATTAGAATGGGAAGCGGTAAGAGGTAATTGAGAAGCAAGATAAGATTACACATACAAAGATTAGTGGCTAATCTTTTTGAGGGCGCCTTCTCAAGTTCTTTGAACACCACAAGGGGAATTGAACTTGATGAGTTAAGACAGTACCAGCCCGGTGATGAATTCAGGTCTATTGACTGGAAAGCTACTACGAGAACAGGGGTTTTACATGTCAGGTTAAAACTGGTAGATAAAAGAACCAACATATTCTTTTTGATAGACAGGAGTGGGTCAAAGAGATTTGGTTCAACAAATTTTACTAAAGAAGATATTCAATCATCTGTAGTTTCTATTTTGGTTCAATCTGCGGCAGAAACCGGCAATCCGGTTAGCTTCATAACGTTTACCGACAGGATAGAGAAATTCATCCCTCCTCAATCAGGCCAAAAAGAGACTATTAAGATTGCTGAGGGTATTATACGTGACAGGGCCAGAGGTGTGCTTACGGACGTCAATTGTGCTTTTGAGTCTTTAAATAACATGCGGTTTTTACCTTCACTTGTGTTTGTGTTATCCGATTTTCTTGCGCCATTTAATTATGAGAATTCACTGAAATATCTTGCAAGAAAACATGATGTTATTCCCATAATCATATCTGATATAAGAGAAGAATCGTTTCCTAAGGCAAGAGGGTTTGTGGCAGTAAGGGATATGGAAACACATAATGTGAAATACCTGGATTTGTCACAGGGTCTGGTTGCGGATTTACAACATATTAATTTGTTTAACAGGCTTAATCTGGATTATCTTACGTTAATGACCGACCAGAATGAAGAGCAATGGACAGGGGCCTTATCAGATTTTTTTGATAGAAGAACGAGGAGGAGAAGTAGGGTAAAGAAATGAAAAGGATTTTATTAATATACTCTTTGTGTTTGATTATATGTGCTTGTAATTATAACGCCTGTAGCGCTCAACAATCAGATTATGGGCAGATGGAACTGTATGGGGAGTCTACACAAGCACGTTTGCCCGGACTGGCTATTCAAACAGATGATTCAGATAGCTTGATTCCAGAAATGGGTGAACCTGTTGAGTTATGGATATTTGTAGGCAACTATCGATTTGTTACCGGGAAGACTATTCATCTTACTTTGCAGATGATATGGAAGTTGGGTGTTAGTGTAAACGTAGAAGAATTTAGAAATGTTGATCTTGCTCCTTTTAAGGTAGAAGAGGTGACTATCGGGGAAAGGGAAATATTTAATAATGATTGTGATTTCCGGGTTATAACCTATATTTTATCATTGCCTGATGACGCAAAAGGAGGCGTGTATACGATACCCTCATTCTCTGTTTCTTACAAAGACGAAATGAACAAAGAAGTTGGACGGGCGAACACCTCTCCCATAGCATTAAAGAAAGTTCCGATTATGCTGGATACGAAAGTGGATAGAGACGTGGTAGATATGGGTGATAGAATTCACTATGAACTTACTATGTGGCATGAAAGGCATGTGAAGATACTTAAGGAAAATATGGAAAAGTTGGACTTTAGTCCATTTCAAGTAATAGATTTCAACGTTGTAGAGAAATCAGAAGGTAAATTGAAAAAGACAACCATGGAATATGAACTTTCGGTTTATGATTTCCCCGGTCGCAAGGAGAGTTTTGAGATTCCCTCATTACCTGTGCTGTATTATTTGGAGCATGAAGGTGAAACAGAACGAGAAGGTGAAGAAGACATGATTAAAACGCAAACTATAGGCACTCCTGCTATCCCTGTAATAGTCAATAGTTTATTAAAGAGAATTGATGTGCCGCTTGAAAGCGTAAAAGGCCCTGTTGTATATGCGAGAAGGGATGTTTATCTTAGAGGGCATTTACCTATAATATTTGGAGTTGTAATAATAATTGTTTTAGGTGTAAATGAAATTAGAAAGTATGCAGGCAGGTTTACGAAGGCTGTTAAGGAAAAGATAGCAGGCGCTCCACTTGCGCATGCAGAGAAATTAGAAAGATTGATTGCCGGTTTTAATTCTGATGCAGAGGCCGATGAATTAAAAAAATCTGTTATTAATGTTGATTGCGCTTTAAGGCCCTTTTTGGGAGCTTTAGCGGAAATACCTGGAGAAGAAGTCCTTTCATTCACTACAACCAGAATCATTGATACACTTAGAAGCAAGAATATGCCGGGGAAAATAGTTGAATCTGCAAACAATATACTTGGGGTTTTTGATTCTGTGATTTTTGGTGATATAGATAAGGGAGAGATTGAGAAAGCCGTGAATGAGGTGAGGGAGATCTTAAAAGAGACAAAAGAACGTGGATATTATTAAGGGAGTTTTCAAATATTGCAGTTAGCAGATCCTATCTTTCTTATAGCATTGATTCCATTCGTCTTTTTGATTTTCTTAAGGAAGGAAAAGAAATACTTAGGCTATTCAAGTGTGAGCCATCTAAAGGAGGCTAAAAGTCTTAAAACCTTTATAAGGCGTATGCCCAAGGTTTTATGCTTTATAGCCATGTTTTTTGCTACCCTGGCCTTTTCTAAACCTCAATCTGATTACCATGAAACAGCAATAACTTTTCAGGGACGTGAGATGATGCTTGCGATAGATACCTCCTTCAGTATGACAGGAGAAGCAATGAAGAAGATCAGGGATGTTACAAAAGAATTTATAAAAAAAAGAAAGAATGATTTGATCGGTATAACTATTTATGGAACGGATGCAGCGCTTGTTGTATTACCTACATGGGAGACTCAGCTTTTAGAAAAATCAATAGATCGCATTAAAGCGCATCAGATTGGTTACAGAACGGCTATAGGCGAAGGGATATTAACTTCTCTGCTTGCGCTCCTTGAAAAGGATTTGGGTGAGGAATATGAGATTAATGGCTTGAAGAAGAGTTTGAATAAGGAAAGAGGTCTGGGGAAATACGCACTCAATTTTGCAAAAAAGGTAGAGAAAACAGGCTCAATGAAAAATAAGGTAATAATCTTATTTACGGATGGTATATATAATGTAGGGATAAATCCTGTCAGGCCTCTCCGCCTGGCTAAAAGGCTGGGAATAAGGGTATACGTGGTATCAGTACCTGCATCCGGTGAGACAGGTGTGGAGTATGAACAGGCTGTCGAAAGGACAGCGTTGTTGAAAAAGGGTATTGAATCAACCGGTGGAAAATTTTTTGCAGCCGAGGACTATAAAGAAGTAAACCAATTTTACGAGGAGATAAACAGGATTGAGAAGGACGAGATAGTAGCAGAGAAAGTCGTGAAGAAGAAAGACTTATTCTTCTTTCCTACAGTCATCAGTATTGGTTTTCTATTAGGAATGGTCTTAATAGAAAACATCTGGTTAAAGTTTCCTTGAAAGAATAGAAATAGATGAGAAAGAGCAATATTATCAAATTATTACTTTTTGTCCTGGCTATCCTCTTAATAGCTTATGGAAGGGGATATTGGAACCAGTGCAGGTTAGTCGATGAAGTTAGTAAGGATGTATCAATGGGAAGATACATCAATGCCCTTGAGTCTTTGGAGGAAGCAAAGACTTCGAATCTATATAGACTTTCCGGTTTTTTGGGTAAGGAAGATCCTTATCTTGCGTACAACTCCGGAGTAGTATTGATGCTTATGGGAGATAATAAAAAAGCCGAGATAGAATTCAAGAAGGCCATTAAGTCAAACAATGAAATAATCAAAGAGAGTGCAATATATAACAGGGCGAATTTAATAGCAACAAATATGGATTTCATTACCGCTGCAGATGAATATACAAAGGCTCTCAAGATAGATCCTGAAGACTTTAAAGCAAAGAAGAATCTTGAGAGAATGCGGTTGGGGCAGAAACAAATGTCAACTTTGTTTAGTCCTGTAAAGGAAGAACGAGAAGAAAGAATACAGTCCTTAAAGCTCATTCCGTGGGGAAATAAATATAGATACAGTGGCGACCAAAAGGTTAGATGGTAAAAGCAAACGTGAATCCACTGGTATAAAACCTCTTTTTTAACGAAACCTCCTTCCTGGCTTATTAAATTTTATAACTGAGAAAACAATATTTCTTCAAAGTAAATAAAAGATGCTATTCTTTTCACACGAACAGTATTTGATCTACATATATGCCGCCGCTGCATTTATCTTCCTTGTATACCTTTATTCTTCACGAAAGAAAAGAAAGTGGTTGAAGGATTTTGGCGGGCTTAGTATGTTGCAACGGTTCAGCAGGATACCGCCTGTCACACGGAATATTATCAAGGGTTTTATGGTTAGCGCTTCTTTTTGTAGTCTTTGTATGGTGCTTTTAGGGCCAAAGTGGCAAACTACTGAAGAGTATTACGAAGAAGAGGGAATGGAAATTGTCTTTGTTCTCGATGTGTCATTAAGTATGTTGGCGGAAGATATCAAGCCTAACAGACTGCAAAGGGCAAAGATTGAGATGGAGAATTTAATTAAAGACCTTGAAAATGATTATCTTGGTCTGGTAGTATTTGCAGGGCATGCATTTTCCATGCTTCCTTATTTAACTATGGATTATGATAGTATTTTCTTAAGGATCCTGCACATGGTTAATGAAAACTATGCACGGTTTGTGCCTTACGGTACAAATGTTGGAAATGCATTGCTTCTTGCAATAGAATCGTTCAGTAATGCTGAACGAGAAAAGGTACTTATCTTTCTCACAGATGGTGAAGAGCAATTAGCCGTGAGAAGTCAGGTGGCGGAAGCAGTTAAAATGCTGATGGAGAGGAGGGATATATCAGTTTATTTGATTGGTATTGGAGACCCTTATGAGGCTTCGCCAATTCCCAAAAAGGATAAGGACGGGCACACAATAGGATACGAGGTTGATACTGAAGGCGAAATCATCAGAACCAAGCCCAATCCTTCTTTATTACGGGAAATTGCCGCTTTAACCGGTGGTAAGTATATTCATGATGCTACAGGCGATGAACTTCAAGGTATTTTTAGCGGTGTTATTGAAAAACATAGAAAGATCATAGGTGTGAAGACCAGGAATATTGTAAGGGATAGATCTCAGCATTTTTTGGGAGGTTCGTTGCTTCTCCTGGTAATCTTTCTTTTACTTTGATGTAGGAGAGGAGTTTACAAATGATTACGAAGAAAAAGGTAAACATAAAACCGGGTAAGTTGCTTATTGGTGGGAAATGGGTTGGTTCTGTTTCCGGTAAGACGTTTAGCACTATAAATCCTGCAACAGAAGAGGTTTTAACAACTGTTGCAGAAGGTGATAAAGAGGATATTGACCTTGCTGTTGCGGCAGCGCGCAAGGCATTTGAGGATGGGCCATGGAGAAAGACCGATGCGCGGGACAGAGGCAAGGTTCTATTAAAAATAATGGAGTTAGTAGAAAAGAACAAAGAAGAATTAGCCCTGCTGGAGACTCTGGATAATGGTAAGCCTATAAGCGAAACAACAGCTGCCGATCTTCCGCTTGCCATAGATTGTCTGCTGTATTATGCAGGATGGGCGGATAAGATTCATGGAGAGACAATTCCGGTAAGAGGCGAATTTCTTAACTACACAATAAGGGAACCTGTTGGTGTGGTTGGCCAGATAATACCATGGAATTTCCCTTTACTAATGGCTGTGTGGAAGATAGCGCCTGCTATAGCTTGTGGCAACACGATGATCTTAAAACCCGCTGAGCAGACACCCTTATCTGCATTAAGGTTGGGTGAAATCTGTCAGGAGGCTGGTTTGCCTGATGGTGTCTTGAACATCGTTCCCGGTTATGGCCCCACGGCAGGAGCTGCCCTTGCGGAACATATGGACGTAGATAAGATTGCCTTTACGGGCGCACATACTACGGGGCGTATCATAATGCAGGCAGCCTCAGGGAATTTAAAACGAGTATCATTAGAGTTGGGAGGAAAATCCCCTAACATAGTATTTGCGGATTCTGATATAGACAGCGCCGTGAATGGCGCTATGACAGGCATATTCTTCAATCAGGGAGAGGTGTGCTGTGCCGGTTCCCGGTTATTCCTTGAAAAAAACATTCATGATGAATTCATAGATAAGCTGTCAAACAAGGCTTCCAGTCTGCGTGTTGGAGATCCGGAAGATACCAGCACTCAAATGGGGGCTCAGGTTTCTAAAGAGCAGTTTGATAAAATATTAGGCTATATTGATAGTGGGAAGCAAGAAGGCGCTAAAGTGGTAACAGGTGGTGAGCGGTCTGGGAGGAAAGGATATTTTATAAGACCAACCATATTCGATGAAGTAAATAACGATATGAAAATAGCCAGGGAAGAAATCTTTGGACCTGTGGTATCTACAATTACATTTGATGATATAAATGAGGTGACAAGGCAAAGTAACTTATCAATCTACGGTTTAGCAGCCGCAGTATGGACTAAGGATATAAAGAAGGCTCACAAGCTTGCGAGAGACCTGAAGGCTGGCACGATATGGATAAATACCTATAATACGTTTGATGCCGGCTCGCCTTTTGGAGGATTTAAACAGAGTGGTTTTGGCAGGGAATTAGGCATTCATGCCCTGGAACTGTATACGCAGATAAAGAGTGTTTGGATAAACCTTGGTACTTAAATGTCTCAGAGTGTATAATCCTATTCTCAGTTTTCTACAGTGAGATTCACCTTTATATATAGAAAATGACGAGACAAATTTACAAATCAATGGGAAAACACATAATCCCATTGTTGATTATGTTTTCGATTATGTCTTCAGTTTTTATATTTCCCAAACACATAGTTTATTGTGCGCAGGAACCTGGTTTTTATTATAGCCTTGGGGTCTCTTACTATGACAAGGGTATGATGAATGAGGCAATTTCTGCGTGGAAAAAAACCATAGAGATTAATCCGGAATATGTCGTGGCATACTATAACTTGGGAAATGCCTATGAGGAAAAAGGTATGTTGGGGGAAGCAATTTCTGCATGGGAAAAAGTGATAGAAATTGCCCCGCGCGATATAGATGCATATTTTAATATGGGGGTTGCATATATTAAAAACGGTATGTTTGAAGAAGCATTAGATATATATGAAAAGGCAATTGAAATCAATCCTTACGACCCTGAGATACGTTACTACCTTGGTATTGCATTTACCAATATAGGTGAAACAGATAAAGCAGCTAAGGAATATAGTAACGCCGTAAGACTGAAACCTGATTATGCCGAAGCGCATTATAGTTTGGGGAATGCCTATTACGATAAAAACATGTTAGATGAGGCTCTATCATCTTATAAAATGGCAATAAACATAAACCATAATTATGTTGATGCCTATAATAATTTGGGTTCCATTTTTTTTGACAAGGGCATGTTAGATGAGGCCGTTAATGCGTGGGAAAGGGTGGTTGAGATTGACCCCGGCAACGCAGATGTTTACTACAACCTTGGAAATGCGTACGATGAGAAGGGTATGTTTTACGAGGCTGTTTATGCATGGAAAAAAGCGCTTGAAATAAATCCGGACGTTATAGATGCACATTATAATCTGGGATTTGTTTACAATAGAAAAAAAATGTTCAAAGAGGCAATCGTCGAGTATAAACAAATCCTGACAAAACAACCTGAAGATGTGGATACACATTATAGTCTGGGTGTTGCTTATAAAAACAATGGTTTAAAAGGCAAAGCAATTCATGAATTTGAGGAAGTTGTTAAACTTCAACCCGGAAATATTTTTGCACTTAATAATATAGGTAATATTCACCTTGAGCAGGGCCAATATGAAGATGCGGCCTCAGTATATAAAGAAGTATTACAGATTGACTCTGATCATGTGGAAGGATTGTATAACCTTGGGTTAGCGTATTATTTTAAGGGCGTTCTTGATCCGGCAATAAATACATGGGAAAAAGCGGCAAAAATTAATCCTTTTTATAAGGATTTACAAAACAATCTTATTGTTTCATATAATAAGAAGAAGGAATTAGCCGAAAAACCAATTGATGGTCAAAGAAAGACGCTTAATGATGAACACGTTAAATTTGATAAAGAATTTTCAGTAGCGCTTCCAGCTCAAAAAAAGGAGGAAGAAATGCAGGTAGTAAATAGAAGGAAGCTGTTGCCCGCCGTAACAGTGGGTTTAACAAAAGAGGAAGCCGCCAAACTGGCAAAGGTACTTAGGGAAAGTAATGTGGAAATTAGATTTTGCCTAGACCTCCTTGCGGATCTTGATTTAGTAGAGCTTGAAGAGAAAATTACTAAAATGAGTAATGTCGACTGAGAAGAAGCTGGATTTTATGGTTATTTTGCCAGATAATGCAAATGCCGAAAAAAACCTGTATATCCGTAATAGGCAGTGGAAGTAGTGACGGAACACTGAGCCCGGAAATAGCCAAAATTGCCAATGAGGTAGGCAGAGAAATTGCGGCAAGAGGGGCAGTTCTAATATGCGGAGGTCTTGGTGGAGTGATGACCGAAGCGGCAAAAGGAGCAAAAGAAAAAGGCGGCCTTACAATTGGGATTATTCCCGGTGAAAATCCAAACAGTGCAAATCCGTATATAGATATTCCCATACCAACCGGTTTGGGGTTTGCCAGAAATGTCCTGGTTGCTTATTCAGGCGATGCAATAATTGCCGTAAGCGGTAGGCTTGGGACGCTTTCTGAAATTAGCTTTGCCCTTATAAGAAAGAAACCCGTAATTGGCATTTGTACCTGGGATTTGAATCAGTTGGGGCCGTCAGAAGATTATGGCCACGGTATAATAAAATGTAAAGATGCTAAAGAAGCCGTAGAAAAAGCATTTACTCTCATAAGAGACAGAGCAATGTCTTAGAATATTATAACTCAGGGACGGAAATCCGGTTCTGTAAAATCATGTTAACATTGTAAAGCGTTAAAGCGGATCTTTTTCTATCTTGACAGGATTGTGGTAAATGCTAAAATACCGTCGCTTGGTTGTTAATGGTTTCAGTAAGCAGATTACTGTAGAGGTTTTAAACTGGCGGAAGAGAATTCTTTATTATAAATAGTGAACTATTCAAGCATTCTCTGCAGTGTGCTGAACTTTTACCATAGTTCATCATATCATACACCTTCACTGTTTAAACATTACGATATATGTTTCCTGCCCAAATAAAGCATTGTAAGACTACCAGAGTTATTAGATTTTTTTAAAGAGTTAATCAAATGGGACTAATTAAGAAGGTAAAAGACTTAATATCATTGATGAATGAAAACGACCTTACCGAGATCGAGATTGAGGAAGAGGGTACAAGGATACGTTTGAAAAAAAATAACCTGGATTCACTACAAACAAGCATCCAATTGCCTTCCATAAAGGCAGCATCATTACAAGAAGGTTCTAATAAATATCTACCGTCAAAGCAGGATAAGGACTCTTCTGAAATTGTGGCTCCTATGGTTGGTACATTTTACAGCAGTGCGCCAGATGCGGAGCCATATGTAAATATAGGAGATACTGTTGATGAAGAGACCGTTGTTTGTATCATTGAAGCAATGAAGATCATGAATGAAGTTAAAGCTGAGACTGAAGGGAAAATTGTCGAGGTAATGGTGGAAAATGCGGCGGCCGTTGAGTTTGGACAACCTCTTTTTCGCATTGAAGCATCTGGCGGATGAGAGTAATAAATGATATATATGGTGTGTATGCCTTTTAAGGTCATAAGAGAAACAAACGAATGTTTTCAAGAATCTTAGTTGCTAATAGAGGGGAAATTGCCCTTAGAATAATAAGAGCATGTAAAGAATTGGGCATCGAAACCGTTGCCGTATGCTCAAAGGCTGATGAGAATGCGCTATATTTGCAATACGCAGATGCTCATGTGTGTATTGGACCGGCAGAAGCATCGGAAAGCTATTTAAATATTCCAAGTATAATTAGTGCCGCAGAGATTACGGATATAGAGGCCATCCATCCCGGATATGGTTTCCTGGCAGAAGATAGCCATTTTGCGGAGGTTTGCGAATCTTCCAATATTGTTTTTATTGGACCATCGTCCGAAGTTATGAAGAAAATGGGCGATAAGACTAAAGCCAGGGATATAGCAATCGAAAACAAAATTCCCGTGATTCCTGGTAGTGATTCAGCTATAGAGAACCAACAACATGCCATAAAGGTCGCTCATAAAATAGGTTATCCGGTTTTGATAAAGGCATCTTTTGGGGGCGGCGGCAGAGGCATGAGAGTGGCGCATAATGATATAAGTTTAGTCAATTCGCTTGCAATTGCTCAGCGTGAAGCAAAGGCAGCATTTAAAAATGCTTCTATATATATTGAAAAATACATAGAACCTTCACGTCATATTGAGGTTCAGATTATAGCAGACAAATACGGAAATATGGTGCATCTTGGTGAAAGGGATTGTACCATACAGAGGAGACATCAAAAATTGTTAGAAGAGGCTCCGTCTCCTAATATAACCAGTCAATTACGTGACGAACTTTGTAAGGCAGCATTAAAGATAGCGAAGGCGGTTAATTATACTAATGTTGGTACCGTTGAATTCCTGATAGATGAAGAGGGGAAACACTATTTTATTGAGATGAATACTCGCCTTCAAGTTGAACATCCTGTTACAGAAATGATTACGGGGATAGACCTGGTTAAAGAACAATTGAAAATTGCTCATGGCGAAAGACTGAATTTGCGGCAGAAAAAGATAAAAAGTGAAGGCTCTGCGATAGAGTGCCGGATTAATGCTGAAGACCCTAATAATGGTTTCAGGCCGTATGCCGGTAAGATAACAATGTGCAGTGTGCCGGGGGGAAGAGGTGTGAGGGTAGACTCGCACATTTATTCCGGATATGAAGTTCCACCATATTATGATTCGCTATTGAGCAAATTGATTGTACATCAAAAAACAAGAGAAGATTCAATTGCTTGTATGAAAAGGGCCTTAAGTGAGTATAGGATTGAGGGTGTGGGAACTACAATACCTATCCATATGAGTATTCTAGCAGACCCAAGGTTTGTTAGTGGTGACATAAATACCAATTTTGTTGAAAATCTCATTAATGAGAAGGAATAAATAAAACCTAAAGTGACAATGTGTTTAGCACAGGATTTGGACACTTTTCTCTTGACACAATGTTTTGCTCCTGATAGAATCACCGCCTTTGCTGGATATCTAATTTCTAAGATGTGCCGAGCGATTTAAGTCGTTTAATATAAAAGAGTTGCAAGCTTCCGATTGTACCGATTATATGCTACATTTCTAGAATTTGTAATGCGATTCTGGCGTAGTGTAACTATTAACGAAAGAAAGGGGATTGAATACGTATGCTTAGTTATAGGTTAAGAAATTTCATTAAGGCCTCTGCGGTCATATTAGTATTATCACTTATTATCTTTCAAAGCACCCAGAGTTTTGGCGCAAAGCAGAAGTGGAAATACATGAGTAATGCAGGTTGTAAATGCCACATGTCAAAAGGCTGCTTTGAAAGATAATAAGTGATAATACTAATATGACCGCAGAGGCCTTAATGAAATTTCTTAACCTATAACTAAGCATACGTATTCAATCCCCTTT
>PVMS01002242.1_pt1 | contig 13309 bp, 14 predicted proteins | sample 1853461 | NCBI WGS metagenome assembly PVMS01 (sample SAMN08582032, study PRJNA380276) | Marine sediment metagenome, whole genome shotgun sequencing project. | isolation source: ocean sediment barecode stripped | collected 2017 | reverse complement strand
GATTCCCGGCCTGTTTCCTCCCGGGTAATCGATAGAATGAAACGCCCTGAGGCGGTAACTGATTTAATCGGCGAATTAAAAAAGCTTCCCGGCATTGGTCCGAAGACTGCCGAGCGCTTGTCGTTTTATATTTTGCGATCGACCAGTGAGCAGGCTTTTAAATTGTCCGATGCTATTCGGCGAGTTAAGGAAAAGATTGTTTTATGCTCGGTTTGCCACGGCATCACTGAAAATGATCCTTGCGGTATCTGTAGAGATAGTGGCAGAGATCATTCGGTTATTTGTGTCGTGGAAGATCCGCATGACGTTTATGTGCTAGAGAACATGGGTCGATTTGCTGGCGTTTATCATGTTTTGATGGGCGTTATTTCCCCTCTGGATGGTATTGGTCCCAGCGATCTGACCATCGATGGCTTAGCTAAAAAGATGCAACAGGGGGGAGTTAAAGAAGTTATTTTGGCCACTAATCCGACCATGGAAGGCGAGTCCACGGCGGTATATATCAGTAAAGTTTTGAAGCCATCTGGAGTAAAAGTCACCCGGATTGCGCGGGGATTGCCAGTGGGTTCGGATATTGAGTATGCGGATAGCGTTACCCTGATGAAATCACTGGAAGGTCGGACCGAGATGTAGTATAGTTATGCGTCTATTTACTTGACAAACCTGTCTAGATAGATTAATTTTATCCTCCTGACAATTATATTTTCTATCAAAGACCATTCCGGTGTGGCGCAATTGGTAGCGCATACGACTGTTAATCGTAGTGTTACAGGTTCGAGTCCTGTCACCGGAGCCATATATTAAGATCAGCGGGTAACCGTTGGTCTGAAGGTGAAGCCCTGAGGGAACCCCTCCCCTCAGGGCTTTATTGTTTTTAGATTCTGTTCTAAATATTCCAAGAAGATATAACAAATTTATTATTTTGGTGTGAGCTTTATCCAGTGATATCATTGGATTCTGTGATTTCTACTATCAGCAAAACCATTGGCTTGGCGGCTTGATATCAAACAGATTCCACCGCTAACCAGGAATATATAAAAAGGCCTGAATGGGCAACTTGATAATTTGATTATTAATTTAAGTCCAACAGGGTGCCTGGACTTAATTATTGAAAAAATTGAGTTCCTTTTATTATTCTTGTTTGAGCGTACACTCGTTTTTTCGATATAAAATTATGGATTTTGAATTAATTGGCTTTTGTATGGCGGTAGGAGCCTGTGTTTTTCATCTTTTGACATACGAGGCCATGAATAATTATCCTTCCATAGAGGCAAAATAAGAGGTTTATCGGTGATTTCTCCCTTAATATATTTTTTCAATCGATCAATATTGTGGTAGAGTTTCGAGTGCATGGAAATTTGGTAAAACATTCACCAAGCCTAATGCCAGAGAGGTTTTTAACCATTTAAATTCAAATTTCCAATGTTTATAAAGCGTTTCAGGAAGAAAATTATCAAGTTGCAATGAGTGTTAAATTCCTGAAGCCTACTGATATGCCCAAACTATAAAGGGTCTAATGATAAAAAATCTCTTTGTATTGGTTGAGCAAGTGGATGGGATCATAAAACCCACTACTTTTGAGGTTATCAGTGCCGCTAGAAAAATCGCCGACCAATGCCAAGGCAAAGTTTCGGCAATCATTCTTGGAAAATCCGCTGATATCGATTTGACCCCCCTATTCCACTACGGATCGGATCGGATTTTGACCCTAAGCAATCCGAACCTGGAAAACTATACCAGTTCTGCCTGGGTATCTGTTCTCATTCCCCTGATTTTTGCACGCAAACCCGATGTTGTCCTTTTAGCTGCTACCAACCATGGCAAGGAATTGGCACCTGCCTTATCTGCAAAACTCGGATCGGGCTTAGCCAGCGATTGCATTGCCATTGAAATTTTAGACGATCAATTGACCGTCCGCCGACCGCGCAACGCCGGCAAGGCCATTTCTACTTTGACCTTTAACAATAAGAGCCCAAAAATCGTTTCCCTGCGGCCCAACCTTTTCCGGGGCGAACCAGATAGTTCGCGCAAGGGGAAAATCGAAGAAGTACCTGTGCAGTTGCCAGAATCCGACTTGCAAGTCAAAATTCGGGAGATCGTCCGGGAAAGTGGTGAGTTTTTAGACATTACCGAAGCCAAGATCATTGTTTCCGGCGGATTAGGCATGCAGGGACCGGAAAACTTCGTATTATTGGAGGAACTCGCTAAAGTATTGGGCGGTGCGGTGGGAGCTTCACGCCCAGTCGTCGATAATGGCTGGCGTGACTATTCCAATCAGGTGGGACAAACGGGTCGCACAGTAAGCCCTGACCTGTATATCGCCTGCGGAATTTCCGGTGCTGTGCAACACCTGGCCGGGATGTCTTCCTCCAAATGTATCGTTGCGGTCAATAAAGATCCCCATGCACCCATTTTTTCAGTTGCCGATTACGGTATTGTTGGCGATGTATTGGAAGTTGTACCTCTACTGACCGAAGAGTTTCGCAAACTTCTTGGTAAATAAGTTTTCATACCACGGCAAGCCTTCTCTGATGAGATCTTCGAATACCCTTGAATTTGGTATTCAAATAAATACAAATGGATTCCTTTTCTTTCTGAGGAGAGGGATTATTAAAGACTCCAGTTATAGGTATCTTCTGCAATATGGCTAAATCCCTAAAATATGAGATTCTTCAAATTCTCCGGGACCCTCGCCTGGATCTTCATATCAACATAGACCTCGAGAGAGTGGCTGTTCAAATAGAGCAATGGCTCAGTATCTGGGAAAAATGGAACAATAAAATCAGTTTAACCGCAGAAACAGATGCCTTGACTGTGGTGCAACAACACTTTTTCGGATCATTGCTTTACCGTCAAGGTTTGGGCAAAGCGCATAATCTGCTTGATATAGGCAGTGGTGCAGGATTTCCCGGGATTCCGCTCAAACTGGTGAATCCGGACCTGAGTATGACCCTGGTCGAGAGTCAAAGAAAACGGGCCGGGTTTTTGCAGGAAACAGTAAGAGCCCTGCAATTGCAAGACGTCGAGGTCGTCAATGATCGGGTGGAAAACCTGGAGCATAATTACCGCCGAAAATATGAATCCATCACCTTCAGGTATGTTGACAAAATAGAATCATGCTTGGAACTGGCCGAGCCATTTTTGAAGTTTGGCGGCCGAGTGGTCATTATCAAAGAACCCGAGTACCAACTGCCATTACGAGCCAGCCTGCCATTGAATTGTAATGCAGAGATTCCGGTGTTGACCTGGTCCGGGTCAGCTTCAAAATTGATGGTCTTCGAAGGATGTTTCACGTGAAACAATTTTATTAACCTAAGCCTTAAATCCCCCAAGTGAATTTATAATCCATAGATTACCAAGGTTTTTGAATGTAAACTAAAGCGGGAGGGCGTCACCAGCGCTGTAGGATCGTTTATTCAATGCCTTAGCCCATATCTTTATCTCATTGATTTACAATATTTTGTTTAATAATAAATCGATAGTATGGTATTTTAATACGGAATCAATTAAAATTAGAATAGGCGCTGGAGAGATCGCGGCAAACCAACTCTTTTAATAGTATTAGGGAAGGCAACTTCCTGCTATCGGAGGTTTATGGGTAAAATTATCGGCATCGCCAACCAAAAAGGCGGCGTTGGGAAAACGACCACTGCGATTAACCTCTCCGCTTGCATCGCACTCTCTGGCCGCAAGGTTTTGATGATCGATGCCGACCCGCAGGCGAATGCCTCCAGCGGTTTGGGCATCACTTTGAATAGCGACCAATTGGGCATGTACGAATTGCTCATGAATGAAGCGACTCTGGAGGAGGTTTCTTATTCAACGGAAATCGCAACCCTCAAGGTGGTTCCTTCTTCTGTGGACTTGGCAGGCGCCGAAATCGAACTGGTGCCACAGCAGGCCAGAGAAAAAAAATTAAAATCCGCTCTCAACGGAGTGGAGGATCTTTACGATTTTATCATCATCGATTGTCCGCCGTCTTTGGGACTGATTACCCTGAACGCGTTGGCAGTCGCAGATTCTGTACTCATACCTTTGCAGTGTGAATATTACGCGCTTCAGGGATTGAGCCATTTGCTGAAAACTTTAAAACTGGTCAAAAAATCCATCAACGTTGATCTTAAGGTGGAAGGTATTTTGCTGACCATGTTTGATAGTCGGACACTCCTGGCGGCGCAGGTGAAAGACCAGGTGGCGAAATATTTCAAAGAATTTTTGTTGGATACAGTGATCCCGAGAAATGTCCGACTGAGCGAGGCACCGAGCCACGGTAAACCTGTCGTGTTGTATGACAACCGTTCCAAAGGAGCAGAGGCCTATGTGGAGCTGGCGCGGGAAATCGTCACGCGGAGTAAAAATGTAAGTGCACCGCGTCCGGCAGAGGGTGGAGCGGTCTCCGATGGCCAACGTCCACAGGAAATTGTCGATAAGTAATAAAGAGGATCTTTAATCCCACTGGGATACCCCGTCTGCTTGCAGCAGGGTCGTTAATTAATAGGTATTTTGCCACGGGTACTCCCGCCAGGGCCCGTTAACTCAGGGGCTGGCTTGTAGTAGAACTGATTTTTCAGCGGTGTCCTAATTTTTTACAGAGGCAAACTGTTATGAATAGAAAAGCGCTTGGCAAGGGTTTGGGTGCCTTGATTCCAGATTTTGAAAGAGGTGTCCCAGAAACTCCGGCACCTCAGACAGGAACGACGGAATTGTTGATCGATGAAATCGCGCCCAACCCCCTGCAACCGAGAAAGTTTTTCGATGAAGATAAACTCACCGAACTTGTGCAATCCATCAAGGAAAACGGGGTCTTGCAACCGGTGATTGTGCAGAAAATCGATTCGGGTTACGAACTGGTGGTGGGTGAGCGACGCTGGCGCGCCAGCAAGCGGGCTGGACTCAAAAAAATACCGGTCGTCATTCGTGATTACAGCGACACCCAGTCGCTGGAAGTAGCGCTCATCGAGAACCTGCACCGGCAGGATTTGAATCCGATCGAGGAAGCCGAGGGCTATTGGCGTCTCGCAAATGAATTTGGTCTCACTCAGGAGAAAATTTCTGAGCAGGTTGGTAAAAATCGTGCGTCGATTGCAAACAGTTTGCGTTTACTCAAGCTGTCGAAAGCGATCAAAGAGGACATCATCGCCGGGAGATTGAGTGCCGGTCATGCGCGTGGACTTTTATCGCTGGAATCCGATAAGGACATAGAGACCCTGCGTCGTGAAATCCTTAAAAAGGATCTCAATGTGCGGCAAGTGGAAAGTCGTGCCCGGCAGATGAAAAAACCCCCAGCCAGGGCAAGCACAGACTCGGGGGAGAAAAAGGATATTTTTCTGAAAAATCTGGAAACAGAATTGTCTCGCGCCTTGGGAACCAAGGTGGATATTACCCCCGGTAAAAAGGGAGGTAAATTAGTAGTGACATATTATACCAATGAGGACTTGGATCGTATCCGAGAAATCATTGTTTCAAAGAATAATTAAAGGGGGGCTGACAATTTTAATTTTTGAGGTAAAAATGCGACCAAGAAAGAAATTATAGATTCTGTTAAGGACACCTTTAAAATTTCAGTTTTGACCGTGAGGGGGTTCTTATGGAATAAGGATAAGCGAGTTGCGGGGATAGAACATATTGAATTTTTAAAAGTCCCCTTAAAATGTTAATGAACGACTCCGCTGCAAGCAGACGGGGTAAGCTAGAGGAATATTCATTTAAAAGCCGTGGCAAGCCACGGGGAATTAAACCCACTGGTGGGATTCAAGAGGAAACCTCAATGTTTAAAAAATTGACCAATGGAAATGATAGCTCTAAAGAGGAGAAACAAATGCCTTTAAAAAAAGAAGACAACACATTAAAAGCGTATTTGGGCGAAGATGCCGAGTTCAAAGGAACCCTCAGCTTCGAAGGCACCGTACGAATCGATGGCAAGTTTGAAGGCCAGGTGATTACCGAAGACACACTCGTGGTTGGCGAAGGCGGTCAGGTATTGGCCGACATCACAGCTGGCATCGTTATTTGCAAAGGTCGCATCGAAGGCACGGTGATCGCCAGCAATAAAATCGAGATTCATACCAACGCGCAAGTAGTAGGCACCATTCGGACTCCTTCGCTAAGCGTTGAACTGGGCGCAGTTCTTGATGGTAGCTGTGATATGCAAGACCAGGGAGCCAACAAAATCGTTAAACTCGTCAAAGCGCCAAGTGAAGATGAAAACGATGCGAGTGCATCCCTCCTGTAATTCGTTGCAGGACAGCTTCGGGTATATGAACTATGCCATTATGGGCATATCGTGTAATACGGGTTGTTTGCTTGTTCTTAAGCTATGTGTGCGCTTTAAAGGGTAACAGCCAGCGCCCAGAATAATGCAGTTTGTTTTGGTGAGGAAACGGTATGCCGTGCCCGTCATCAATGAACGACCCCGCTGCAAGCAGACGGGGTATGCTAGAGCAATTTTTATTTAAAAGCCGTGGCAAGCCACGGGGAATTAAACCCACTGGTGGGATTAAAAGGTAGAAACCACCTCATCCCTTTAAAAAAAGTGAGTGAGCGTGGCCCGAAATAATTGGAGGCGCCATTAAAGATAAACCTATGGAAGGCAGTGATCAGGCTTCGCTGTATATTGTCAGCACGCCGATAGGCAATTTGGGCGATATTACCTACAGGGCAGTGGAGACTCTACGGCAGGCGGATTTAGTCGTGGCAGAAGATACCCGAAGAACGCGGATTCTGCTCAATCATTTCGAAATCCGCTCACGGCTTTCCAGTTTTAACAGTTTTAACCAGGCCAAAAAAACCTCCCAATTCATCGAATTGATGAAACAGGGAAAAACCCTGGCATTGGTATCCGATGCCGGGACGCCGGGCATTTCCGATCCTTTGTATCAACTGGTGACAGCGGCAATCGCCGAAGAAATCCCCGTTTGGCCCATCCCCGGTGCGTCGGCGGTGCTTTCGGCTTTGACCGTTTCCGGATTGCCCATGGATCGGTTTATATATGAAGGGTTTTTGCCGAGAAAGAAACGCCGCCAGTCTCGTCTCGCTGATCTGGCAGAGCAGAATCGCACGGTGGTGCTTTATGAATCACCTCAGCGGATTCAAAAAACATTGGTAGAAATTCTCGCAGTGTTTGGCAACAGGCAGGTAGCGGTCGCGCGGGAACTGACCAAACTTCACGAAGAAGTGATTCGCGGAAACCTGGAAGACGTCATTTCCCGCATGCAGGATAAAACCTGGCGTGGCGAGATCACGCTGGTCATCTCATCTCAAGCCTATAAATTAGTGGGAGACAGAAAACCGAAGGCCGGTTAAAGGCAACATTTTATAATACAAACTGAGCTAAGTCGTGATAAAATAACAACATAGATGAACATTATAGCCTTTCCAAGAAAGTCTGCCCAGTCCGTCCTTAAGCTGAAAGTTTTAACTCAGCAAGAGTTTGAGATGCTGAACAAAAAGGATCCCGACGGAGCCTATGATCGCGATGTCCGAGAGAGTCTCTATTGGACTCTGGAAAAACTCGGAGAGCATTTCCGCAAATGCAGCAAAGTCGAAAAAGAACTCTACAAACGTTTCGAGAATGCTTACTTCGGAATTCGTATTGCAGAAGACGTGGTTTGGAAAGGCAATATCGATCATCCTGGCAGCATCATCATTCATGGCCGTTTTGAAGGCAATATTCATTCGGGGAAAACGGTCACGCTCATGCGTACAGGTTCCGTGATCGGCGAGGTTTTTGCCGACAGGGTATTATCGCAAGGACAAATCGAAGGAAATGTAAAAGCCAACAATCGGGTTTGGTTGGGTCCTCGGGCGCATGTGTTGGGGGACATTGTCACGCCATCCATAATAATGGACGAAGGAGCTCAATTGGAAGGTCAATGCGTGATGATCAAGACTGAAAAAGTCGCGCTTCCGATGCCGATAGAATTCAAAAGTTTTCGTAATACCTTCCTGAATATCTTAAGAAGATGGTTCTTGCCTCGTATAAATACTTTGAAGGTAAAGGTATTTAATATAAGATAGGACTGGAACATAAATATCGATGTTTCCTCGTTCTCATCTGATACATCCACAAAACTAGCGGGCAACGCCCACTGGAACGCTAAAAAAATCTTGGGAGATTTTGTTTCGTGAAAAAACCCTGGAGCGGCAGGTTTAAACTGTCCACAGACAGCTTGATGGAACAGTTCAATGCATCCATTGGCTTCGACAAAAAATTATTCGCCTACGACATTGAAGGCAGTATCGCGCATTGCAAAATGCTGGCGAAGTGCCGCATTCTAAAAACGGCGGAATCGAAGAAAATCATCGCCGGGCTGAACCGCATCCTTAAAGAATGCGAAGAGGGCCGATTCGAATATTCTGAAAAGCTAGAAGACATTCACATGAATATCGAAACGCGATTGCGCAAACTCATTGGTCCCTTAGCCGGTAAACTGCACACCGCCCGTAGCCGAAACGATCAGGTCTGTCTCGATATCCGTTTGTATCTTCGCGCCGAGACGACGGCGATCATCGACGAAATCACCACACTATGTAAGACCCTTCTAAGCATTGCGAAAAAACATGCTGACTGGATCATTCCTGGTTACACGCATATGCAAAGGGCGCAACCGGTTTTGCTTTCACATCATCTGCTGGCTTATTTGGAAATGTTTTTGCGCGATCGTGATCGCATGCAAGATGCACTCACACGCATCAACGTCATGCCATTGGGCGCCGCGGCGCTGGCAGGAACGAATTTTCCCATTGATCGACATTACACAGCCAAGTTATTAAAATTTCCGGCCGTATCAAATAACAGCATGGACTCTGTAGCGGATCGAGATTTTCTCATCGAGTTTTGTTCTGCCAGCACGATCGTCATGATGCATCTCAGCCGCTTTTGTGAAGAGATCATTATCTGGTCGACCAGCGAATTTAATTTTATGGAATTGTCCGACGCCTTTTCTACCGGCTCCAGCATCATGCCGCAAAAGAAAAATCCTGACGCGGCGGAATTAATCCGTGGCAAGACCGGTCGTGTGACCGGTAACTTGATGTCGCTGATCACCATGATGAAAGGTTTGCCGCTGGCGTATAACAAAGACTTACAAGAAGACAAAGAACCCGTGTTCGATACGGTCACCACCTTGCACATGTCGCTTCGAGTTTTTGACGGCATGATTAAATCGGCGCACTTTAAAAAAATCCCCTTGGACGCTTTACGGTCCGGCGGATTTCTAACGGCGACGGACCTCGCAGATTATTTAGCCATGAAGGGAGTGCCGTTTCGTGATGCGCATGAGATCACCGGCAAGACAGTGGCCTATTGCATTGACCAGCAAAAAACTCTGGAGCAATTGAGTTTTTCCGAATTGAAAAAACTGTCTCGTCATTTCGATGAAGAAGTTTTTAATTTCATCTCAATGGAAAATTCTGTCCAGCGTAAAGACGTTTATGGTGGCACGGCCAACAAACGGGTGCGTGAGCAATTCAAACGGCTGGAGAAAATTTTAAAGAAGAAAAAGCCATAGGAATTTTATGCGAACTTTTAAGAGGACCTCTAATAATTCAATATTTTCACTCCCGGCAACTCGCTGGCCCTTATTTCATAAGGACAGCTCATGGCCAAAAGCAATTTTTAGAGGTGCCCTTAAAATATTAATTGTGATTACTTTGTTGTTACTGATAGGGACCAGCGTGGCCTGCGGGCATAAAGCCTTGCCTCAGCCACCGGAGTCCATGATTGGCAAATGAATTTATCGGGGCATAGCATGCCGTGCTTCTACGGAAATAAATGTTTCTTAATTGCGGAGTTCATAGATGAACATAGACGAGATTGCACTTTATCTCAATGACCATCCTGAATTTTTTAACGAGTACCCAGATCTGTTGGCCAAAATTCAGGAAATTAATATCGACGACATCCCGTTACAACCGCAGGGTACTTTGAACCTGACTGAACGCATTCTCAAACGTACCAAAAACGAAAGCGAAGACCTGAAAGCCAGCCTGGAATGGATGGTCGATATCAGCCAGGCCAATGAACGAATTCAGGAGCATTTATATCAAATCGAACAACTCATTCTGACCAGCACGGATTTAGACCAGATGGTACGGCAATTGAGCGAAGAGATTACCGAACGTTTTGAGATTCCGCATGTGGTGGTGGCATTGGTCGATGGCGCCGATCATTTTATCGAAAGTAAAATGCATGAACGTTATGGAGAATCCGTGACCGATGCTTTGAAGTTTGTTGCACAGGAAGAGGTCAGCCAGTGGTTTCAGGAAGAAAGTAAACCGGTGTTACGTGGCGAAGTGAAAAATGATTCTGCATTTTTTGTTAGCGATGAAACAAAATCTGCGGTGCAATCCGAGGCACTCATTCCAATCATCGTGCAAAGCAAAGTGGCGGGGGTCATTGGTTTCGGCAGTGAAAAACCCTTTCATTTTCATGAAGGATTACGCACGGATTTTCTGGAGCAAATGGCGGACAAACTTTCCATCGCGGTCAGCAATATTTTCATGATCGACCGATTGAAAAAACAACCGGTCATCGACAAGCAAACGGGACTATACAACCGGGCTTATCTGGAACCGGTTCTGGCGCGTGAATTCGATTTGGCGAAACGCCGCAACAAGAGTCTTTCCTGCATCAAATTGCACATTGACTATTTTCCCAAACTCATTAATACTTACGGCGAACCCTTGGCAGAAAAAATCCTGAAAATAACCGGTGATACTTTGAAGGGGAACAGCCGCGCCACGGATATCCTGATACATATGGATATTGGCGAGTTTGTTGTCCTGCTACCGGAAATTGATTCTAATGGAGCTGTGCAAGCGGCGGGGCGTCTTCGTACGGCCCTTGCCAAACTGCCGATGGATAAAGTCGATGGTATGTCCTCGCCAGGTTTCAGTGTTGGCCTTGCCAGTTTTCCTGATGACCAGATGGCGAACTACAAAGACCTTCTGCAATTAGCGGGGCAGGCAATGTCAGCGGAAATTGATCTCAAAGATAAACAGGTGTCCTAAAAAATGATTCGTAAACCACAAATTCATGAGGCGGAAAGCATTCAAAACCTCATCCTGCTTTTTACCGAAAACGGCAAAATTCTGCCTCGGGACATCGCGGACATACGCAAAAATATTGCGGATTTTCTGGTCTATGAATTGGATGGACGAGTTGTTGCCGCGTGTAGTTTGAAATGCAGCTGGGACAAGTCGGTGGAAATTCGTTCCCTGTGTGTTGATCCGCGTTACCAGGGCCAGGGCATTGCTAAACTATTGGTCGAAAGTTGCATCGAGTCGGCGCTGCAATCCAGCTGGGAACAAGTGTTTGTATTGACTTATGTGCCGTCGCTTTTTAAACAATTTGGTTTCGATGTAGTGGATAAAGATTTTCTGCCGATGAAAGTCTGGAACGACTGCCAGGCTTGTCTGCATCGTGAAAATTGCGATGAAATCGCTATGACCCTTCCTCTAGTCCCGCTGAAAAATGGCGATTTAAAGGATATTCCCTTGCCCAATTCTAATATTCTATTAAGCTAAAGATAGTAACTATAGATGTTTGTTTCTGAGGCAATGACCAGGCTCCCCCTTTGTGAAGGGGTTTTGCTGTGAATGAAGTTAGTCTTTGGTAGGGGCACGGCATGCCGTGCCCGATGCAAGTAAAAAGCTTGACGGTATTTTTCCCCAAGTAAGCTATGACTAATTTCCACCGGGCGTGGCCCGGCTTGGGAGGCTCCAATGTTGACCTCGCCGAAGAAGCGGTGAACCAGATACTCGCTAAGACCGCCTTCAAAGCCAACGCCAACGTCATCCGCAGCGCCGATCAAATGATCGGTACCATCCTCGATATCAAGACTTGAGCCGCAGAGGTTGAAGTAGTATAACTATTCCTAAGATCCCGTATGTTTGATGCATAGTTTTTACCTCTTCTGCCTGGGCTGATTGCATGAGTCTCATTGATAAAAAAAATTTGAATTATTTCTCATCGGTGGAACAATTTTTTCTATCGCTGAAAGATTCCGGCCTGGCTTTGTCGGCGGCGGATTATCATTTGATCAGCCAATGGGAAAGTCGCGGAGTGCCTGTCCAACTGCTGTGCCGGGCCATCGAAAATGCCTATGTGGATTTTATTAAACAGTCACGAAAAGATACCCCGGTTTCCTTACGTATTCTGGAGCCGCCAATCGAAGACGAAATTGAATCGTTCTCACGCTCATGACACCAACAAAAACTAAAAGCAACTGTTCCATTTGTCAGGGTAAAGCGTATCTTCTGGAAAATATTTCTGGCCGATTACATGCCGAGGCTTGTGAATGTTTTCAGTGCGACCTTTGTGATGGCAGTGGCAAAAGTTTTATCCAGAATGAAAACGGACAATCCTTTTTATCGCCATGCAAGTGTGCTGAATTCAGACTAAAACTGCGCATGCTCAATGAGTCTGGAATTCCCGGGAAATTTGTTCATGCGGATTTGGAAAACTATGAAACCAACAAACCGGTACATCCTTCGCAAAAGCGGGCGAAAAGCCGGGCCAGGGATTTTTTGAAGGATTTTGGTAAAAAAGGGAATACGCCACAGCGTGGTCTGGCTTTTGTTGGCGGACCGGGTTTGGGCAAGACCCATCTCGCCAGCTCGATTGTGAAGTCACTGATCCTTGACCAGGGAGTCGATTGCCGCTTTGTTGATTTTTTCCAATTATTGGGAGATATCCGCCACGCATATTCCGAAGAACTCTCGGATCAAAATCTCATCCGGCCTTATATCGAGGCGCGGGTATTGGTCATTGATGAGTTGGCCAAAGGTCGGAACAATGAGTGGGAAAGAACCGTACTCGATCAATTCATTTCCAGCCGCTATAACTCGGCGAATAAACTCACCCTGTTCACCTCCAATTTTAACAACCAGTCGAATGGCAATGACAGAAACAGTTTTGCCAGTAGCCATGTCGATACCAATAAATCACGCCAGTCTATGCAGAAAGAATCTTTGCAGGAAAGGATCGGCGACCGCATCTATTCCCGTTTGGTGGAAATGTGCGATTTCATAGCCATGGAAGGCCCGGACTACCGAGTGATTTCCAAGCCCCACACGCGTAAGTGATCGGAGGCCGAATAAAGTAAATCCATTTGCCTGCGGAGGCATTTCCGCTCATGACGCACAAGCAAACTTGCAGAAGGATTTGGAATTTGGAGGGGGGAGCTTTAGTAGAAGAAAAAAGACACGCGGGGAACAAAACGGTCAGGATTGCCCCCCGCTTATTATCCAGAGATATTTTCAGACTTTTCCAACTCAGCCTTGGTGGAGGATTAGGAGCACCTCCAAT
>PVMS01054099.1_pt1 | contig 13310 bp, 13 predicted proteins | sample 1853461 | NCBI WGS metagenome assembly PVMS01 (sample SAMN08582032, study PRJNA380276) | Marine sediment metagenome, whole genome shotgun sequencing project. | isolation source: ocean sediment barecode stripped | collected 2017 | reverse complement strand
GGCAGCTCATTGTGATAGATAACTTCGCCGCGCATGTAGAAAAGAATGTTCCGCTTATCGACAATCCGGGTGTTTGATATGCGCCTGGTATCGATACAGCGCTCACCACCTTCATCGACATCGCCGTCATCCTGGGCAAATGTTGAAGCTGCAGGGGCGAAGCCGATGATGGCGATTGCTGTTGCGAAAATGTGGATGCGCTTATCTAGCATGGGTTCCCTCCCCAGAAATGGGCCCCGCGAGCGGGGCACCGTTTGTAGGATCACGAGTAGACACTAGAGCATTCTGACTACCGGATCAAGATACCCAACACCGATAACAGTGACTTTGTATTCGTAGTCGCCGCTTAGCGTACTAGCCGGTACACAGATGACAACAGTGCTGCTGCTACTGAAAGAGGGCCAGGAGTTTGTTGTAACTTTCGGCGATACAATGACCGTTTGGCTGCCCGGCCCGGTGATATTAAATCGCAAGGCATCGCCCGCATAAACATCCTTACGGTGCGGCGTTACTTTGATTTCTGATTTTCCCCGAATGATATTTATGTGTTGAAAACCTGGATTCGCGCAGCCCGGTGGGGGCGGCGCAAACTTCATGTGATCCCAGGCTGCAAATATAACGAGCAATACAAAAAATGCGATGAGTCGTAACGACATCAGTTTATCCCCCGGTTGTTTTTACGCAGGAGCAGAATAGCACCTAATTCCGGGTTTTTTCCGCATTGCGTTGACGCGATGCAAAACAGAATTTCGAACAGAAGCCCCTAATTGAGAATTCTGACGACGGGATCGAGCAAGGGTGATATCGACGTATCCACGCTATACTTGAATTCGTCGCCGATTTCGACGGTTGTCGGAACACACACGAAAAAATGCCTGTCAGTACTGGTATTGCCGCTACCTATGAGCCAATTTTCGCTGGGGGGATCTCCGATCACGTTGTAGTCAACGCCGGGAGGTCCGGCGAAAATGAATTTTAATGCTTCGCCGGGCAAGACATGCCGATACGGCGGTGCGGCAAAAGTGGTTGTTGTATTATAAAAAATGATGATTGTATTGGCGCTCGGAGGTGCACCGGAGCAGTTGTGTGTTGGCGGTGCGATCCAGCTGAAGGCAGGTGGCGCTAATACTGCAATCAGCAGTACGACCAGTGCGTTACTTCGAGTGATCATCGGAATCTCCTCCATTATTGATCTTCTTACCAATGAGGATAGTTCGTATTGTCCGGATGTCCAGTGTAAATTCGCTGGTCAGACTATTGATTTCTCTTAGATTTCACCGACTATGGCTTTGAATCGACTTTGATCCTTCAGATCGGAGAGCAGAGGGTCGGCGGCGAGCATTTTTGACGGGTAGCCCATTTCCACGGCGAGCTGTAGCGCGTCGATTGCCGCGATTGGTTGCCCCAGGAAATTTTTCAGGAGTCCATCGTAGTAGCGTACGTACGGGTCGTTGGGCGCCACGCTTAGCGCTCTGTCGATAAATAATCTTGCCTGGCCCTGATCGCCGGAAGCGGCTGCCGCCCAGGAATGAATGTAGAGGTTTTCAGGGCTGTTCGGATTCACTGCCGAGAGCCTTGCTGCGACGTCCATGGCCTGTCGGTATGCTTCGACGGATTCGTCCGGCTGCGACGAAAAGCGCAATGCATCGCCAAGATTGAGCCATACGGAACTCGAGTCCGAATTTTCTTGTGCTGCCTCGCGGTGAATCTTCACTGCTTCATCATATTCCCCGAGGTAGTAGTAGATGATCCCCAGATTAGACAGATAGAAGGCGTGTCGCTCAATGTTCAGGGAGTCATTCAACGCATCCCGCGCGCCGCTAAAGTCACCAGCCATCATCAGTGCGCTTCCAAGGTTGCCGTGACCGCGCCAGTTGGCGTTGTCGAGAAATACCATTTGCCTGAAAGCATGTGCCGCATCGGGATAGCGGCCGTTGACGAAATAGAAGCTGCCCAGTGAGTTAATGGTCTGCCAATTGCCTGGCTGAAGCGTTATGGCTTTTTTCAGGAGCAACTCGGCTTCGTCAGTTTGTTGCTCGCGCTCCAAAATAGCGGCCAAACCCGACATTGCCGATACGTCCTGTTCATTGATTGCCAGTGCCCGCTGGTAGGCGATGCGGGCCTCTGTTGTCTTACCCGTATTCCAGTGAAGTCGTCCAAGTGCGGTATAAACGACACCCAGGTTGGGATTGGAGATCAATGCTTCGCTGCATGCTCTCTGCGCCAGGTCGATCGATGCACTGTCATCCATTGTCCTGTGATGCGTGACGTGAGCGTTACAGATACCGGCATGTGCGGCTGAGTATCCCGGATCTATTTCCAGTGCCTTTTCGAAAAAGGAAATCGCTACGCCGATCGTTTCCTCGGTCGCTGGTTGATCGAGCGCTGTCTTGCCGCGGCGATACATGATGTACGCGTCAACGTCCGGATCGCTTGATGTGATTTCAAATGTGTCTGTGTCGTTGCTCGGTAACGCGACTCGGAGATTTGCGACGGTCAATTTGGTAACTTCGCGCTGCACACTCAGGTAGTCGCTCAACTTGCGATCAAAGCTTCGCGAGAAGATATGGAAACCGGTGGCGGTCTCAATGAGTTGCACGACGATTCGGAGGTCATCGTCGACCAGTCTGACGCTGCCTTCCAGAAAGTAGGCGACGCGCAGTCTTTGGCGAACCTGATCGGAGGTTGCATTCGGTGGAAGCGACCAGGAGTCGCCGCGCGATGAGACCGACAGCCCGGGGATCCTTGCAAGGCGGTCGAGAACGTCTTCGCCTAGACCGTCGCTAAAAATCTGTGCGCCTTCATCGTTGTTGATGTTCAGGAATTTGAGGACCGCAATCGAGTTCGCCTGTATGGGCAACAACTCATCCGCATCGATTTGTACAGTCTCAGCGGGGGCTTCGACTTTAAACCCCACGACACCCTGATAAACGCTGGTGCCGAATGCAGCGATGCCGTAGGCGGCAATGATCGCGAGATAGTTTCTTTCCAGCCCGGCCAGCAGTTTTCCGGATTGTTTTCCCTCGTCGAGAAACAGGTGACTTTTGTTGTGTTCCAGCAGCCAGGCGAGAACGAGACAGATGGGCAAGCCGATAATCGTCGTAAAAGTGATCATCGTCGGGACCCAGAGCGGCAGTCCGAGCGTTGGCGCTGTCGCACCTACAATCTGGATCAGTAACCAGCCAACGACCAGGTAAGCAAGGCCGGCTTGCATGACGCCACGACGCATCAGGGCATTTACGAGACCCTCACGGGAGTCCTCAGTGTTTGCATCGTAGGTTTCATCGGTTTCGGCGACGCCTCGGATCCTCGGTTCTTCGATAAGCCGATAGCCTCGCCTCGGAATAGTCTGAATGATATTCGGGTCGTCGGCGTGATCATGCAGACCGTGCCTGAGCTCACTGACTGCGTGGCTGAGCGCTTCCTGACTTCCCTGGCCCTCTCCCCAGACGAGTCGCAGAAGTTCATCTCGCTCGACGAGCGTAAACGGTTGTTCGGCCAGTCGTAAAAGGATCTCGATTGCCCTGGGTTGGAGGTGCAATTGCCCCTCCGGGCCCGATACGGTGCCGCTTGTCGGCTCGATCAGCAGATCTCGTAGATAAAACCCTTTCAACAAGCTCTGTCGCATGCCAATGTCCGGGCGAAATCAATGGCTTAAGCATAGCATTGCAATGTGCGGCTGGCCGCATTCGCGGCCAGGGAGGATGTCGCGGGGAATAATCGCGTACCAGTCCGTGTCGGGTTCTTGGATAATCCTGCAATGAGGCATTGCACTGCCTCAGGACACGGGTCGGACGGGAAGGGCGGCCAGTCAACAAATGAGAAAATACTTCATAATATATCGATAACTATCTGATATTAATAAAAATGAAAAGAGCAATTATTCCATTTATTGAGTACTTCGCCGAGGCCGCGACCGCATGTCTGGTGACGATGGTGCAGGGAAACATGTTGGTTGTGACCGCGGCCCGCCTGCTAGTAGCGTCGCAGACCGGCCTGATTGCGGGCGCTATCGCGGCTCTTGGCCTCTATTTCGCCCGCGCCAGCACGCGTTTGGCGATTTCGATTACGCTGGGTGTGGTCACCGCTGTGGTGGATTATCTGGTGCATCCCGGCATGTTCGGAACGGTTGTGACTGAGGCATTAGTCACTGGCGTGGGCGCAGCGGTTCTATCCTATCTGATCGGCACTGCAATACAGTATTTCCGATCTGGGAAAGCCATATAACCCGAAGTTCTGTGTCGAAATCCTCGCCCTACACACTAATCAGCTCGATCTGTCTTCGAAGTTCGCTGTGACTATCAAGTCGTCGTCGTGAATGACAATACAGGCGTAATAGCCCAATCCGGGCTTTGCAAACACCACGGCGTAGTCGAGTGGCACTTCCGTCGTGTTTCTCAGGTGGTTACCGATGCGCAGATATTCGCGATCAAACCATTCTGCTTCGTCCTTTCCGTCCACTCCACCTTTTCGAACTTTAAAATCCGGGCTCGCTGCAGCGTCCAAAAACAGCCCGACTGAGTCACCATCGTTAGCTGTCGCACACAATTCCTCGAGCTCACTTGACTGCCTGACGTCTTCCTTTACCCAGAACACTAAGAGACCGACGATCAATACCACTGCGAAAAAAAACGAGGTACGCAGTTCCCTTCAACAAGTTGTATAAGAAATCGCCCATAGGGTGACTGACGATGTGGTGGCAGACCTTAAATCAAGAATGGCGCAATCATCATCGTTACCAGGACCATGATTGGCATTGCGAACCAGACGATTTGTCGGAATCCCAACTCATTAGACGGATTCGGCCAGCCGGGCTCCATGAATCCGAAGACGACGCCTCTTCCCTCTTTTCGTTGCAGATTCCATAGCAGGCCGGCAGCGAAATAGAGTATTGACGACAACACGATGTTGGGTAACCAGGTTGCCGGGTAATAGCCCGATTTCAGAAGAATATAGACGTCGTATGCCCAACTGACTGAGAACATCCAGACGCAAACCGCTATGTAAACATGTACGGCGTTGGATTTTCGTTGCAGTGCGAGGTAAAGCGTCCCCACCGCCCAGGGTGCCGTCAAATAGGTGAGAATGGACATGAAGGACGCGTCGAAATAGTCCCAGGTCGGATCGCCGGTGTACGGTGCCATCACAGTCATGGCTATTGCCGCGACGGCAAAAGTCGCCAACTTCCAGCCCGAGGCCATGTATTTCCGGTATTCGGGTCGAAACAGGATCAACGTCGCGCGTTCACGGATCGTCAGGCCGATAGCTACGACGCAAGCCAGGCTGTAGCCGCTCAGGTAAGCAGTAAACAGGGTCGTCATGCTGATTTGGCGAGATCATTCATGCGGCTATGCTATGGGATCGAATCGCCACTGCCAGCGACCTGCGTCACATTGCTGCGGATGCTGTCACAAGCCCAAAAACTGCTACGGCGATGTGTATACTAGGCAGCCCGTCCAGGACAACAATTCCAAGAGAGAGGAAAACGACAATGGCTCTAGCTGATCTCAGTAGCATACTTAAAATATTTGGTGAGTCTTCGACCGAGGCCGGCACACAGGAAGACCTCTATAAGGAGGTGTTATTGATGACCCTCGCACGCGCCGCCAGTTCAGACTCCAATATGGCGCCTGTCGAAATAGTAAGCATTCAGGACATCATGCAGCGGGAAACCGGCGAAGAGATCACAGAGTCAGATATTCGCAAGGCGTCGCGACCGGATTTGTACGAATCCGCCAATCTGCGTAAATACCTTAGGAGTGTTGAGGGACGGCTTGATTCTTCGAGCAAGACGATAATTCTGCAAGCGCTGGCCGAAGTGATCAAAAGCGATACAGAGATCAGCGGACTGGAAGTCGACTATTTTAACCGCGTGGCCGGTGCCCTGAGTGTCACCCCGGCCGAACTGGCGGGCCTTATCGAATAGAGCTACATTTGGTCGATTGCGACGCCTACCTGGCCCGGGCTTTTTGCGTCGCGTCTTTGCACTTCCGAAGTGTGATGTAGTCCGAAGAAATCAGGGACGATTTCAATCAGATTATGAAAAATCATCTTCTGGAGGCGAGACATGAGGACGCTTCAACAGGGCGTAACATTAATCGAATTGATGATCGTGGTGGCCATCATTGGCCTATTGTCTGCACTCGCGATTCCTGCTTATACCGATTACGCCATCCGCGCCCAGATATCCGAGGGACTTCATCTTGCCGGCAGCGCCAAAGCTGCCGTCACCGAGTATTACCAGGATCAGAGTCTGTTCCCCGCTGACAATGTGCAGGCTGGATTGGAAGTGCCTGCCAATATCACCGGCAAGTACGTCGACTCGGTTTCGGTCAATGGCGCCGTGATATCTGTTCAGTATGGCAACGCCGCGAACTCACAGATCATGGGCCAGACAATTACCATGACGGCGGTCGATAATCTCGGCAGCATAAGTTGGGTCTGCACTACGGGTGGCTTTATCCAGCTCAAACATCTTCCCAGAGTCTGTCGCTAAAAACTTCCGACTAATCAATACGCGTTTGTGTTCGATACGGAATGAAGCGCAGGATAGTCAGTATCAGCAGCCCGAGCAGGGTGAACCAGCTAAATGCACCGCCCGACTTTTTCGGAGGATCAGCGACCACCGGCGGATTGTCGTCGATGACAACAGGTCGATCCTGAACCAGCCAGGTGTAGGAGTTGACGATCGCCGTGGCGACGGCATCGCGAGTCACACTGCCGGTCTCGCCGGCGGGGCAGATCTCGCCCAGACACAAGCCGAGATCCAGCGCATGATCAGCATCCTGGATGAGTTGGACCTGGCTGGCCGCACCGCAGTCGTAGCTCGTCAGTGGATCGAAGACGTCCGTTGCAAATACACGATTGTCTATTGCCCCGCACAGGCTCAATGCTTGCTCGTACGGGATCAGTGTATCGGCAGTTCCGTGAACGACATGGACCGGAACGTCCTCCGTATCGAGCAGGTGGTTGAATGAATTGTCGATCAGGAATGCTGCAAGATCTTCTTTCAGGCACTGCGCCAGTTCCACGGGCGGCATGGACGGATTGATCATCGTCAAATCGGTTTGTGTGATAGCGGCACAGCGATCCACATAAAGGGGCGGCGCCAGCGGATCGATCTGGCTGAGATCGAAAACCATATCCGGGATCACCGTATCCCAGTTATCGGCGAGAAAGGCGGGGGTGACGCCTGCGAAGTCGATTTGCTCCAGCTGAACTTCACTCGTGCCATTTTCCGCACCATAAAACCGGCTCAACACATCCAGGCCAAAATCACGAAAGTCATAATAGGGTCCGCCCATGGGAATCGCGCCGGCAAGGAACTCCAGTGCGTCAGTAGGACCGTAATAAAGCAGTGCTTTACGGACATCGGCGCTTCGATGTGCCGCCAACCACGCTGCCAGGTGTGCACCGGCTGACTGGCCGAAAACGTTGACGGGTTCATCCGAGGCACCAAGTGCAGCGCCATTGAGCTTGACCCAGTCGAGCGCGCTTTCGACATCTGCGGTCAGTTCCCGCCAACTCACGGCATTGCACTCGACGTTGCCGTCGCTTGCACCTGTCAGACGATAGAACGGCGCGAACACGATGAATCCTCTGTCGGTGAATTGCGAAACACCCGCCTCGAGGCCGAGGAATGAGAAACCGCGATGCTCCCAGGTGCCACCATGCAGAGCGATCAGGGGTTTCAGATCCTGCGCAACAATGTCGCTCTTGTAGATCCGCATCTCGAGTTCGCAGCTGCCGTTGCCGCGCGCGATGCCATCGATGGTCTTGTAACTGACTTGCTTCATGAACGGCTGGCGATTGGCCGCAATTGACAGCGTGCCGAGGTCAAGCCGGGTACTGGGAACGGTGGTCCAGGCCCGGCTTGCGACACCGGGTAGTGGATCGTTCGGCTGATTCTGCTCTGCAGCCCAGGATGCGGCATTACCAAGTCGGGTCTCTGCCTGGTCGCCGAAACGTGCCTGACAGAACTCGTCAACGTCGGTCACTCTGAACGCGACCTCATCGGTGCAGAGTGCATCCGAGAAATAACTTCCTGCATCCGGTCCGGCCGGGTCTGCGATTTCACAAAGTTGACCGTTCAGGGCGTAAATCGGTGTCGTGGGCAGCGAGACTTCATAGGTGCTTCGAACCGCGTCACAGCCCACTTCGGCGCCGAGGGCGGTCAGATACGCTTCGCGTTCAGCACCTTCGAGGATGACCAGTTGCAGCAAAATCTCAATGCCACGATCATCGAGCATCGACAACACGATATCGGGAATGCCGAACTGTTCCAGCAGGTCTCTGACGAAGTCCTCGTCCTCTTCCGTGACATTGAGGAAAAATGTTGACGATCCGTTGAACGCGGTGATCGTCGGGTCAGGATTTCCGTCCTTGTCGAGTCCATCCAGTTTGTAGTTAAGCTCGACGATGCCATCTGCGACCGCTTGCTCGCCCTTAGTGCGTAATTCCTGGAGTAACTCATCTTCGAATATGCTGAGGACCAAATCAGTTATCGAAGCGGTGCCGAAGTCGTGTTGCAAGTTGCCACCGTTAATCTGTGCCTGACCACTCATCACGGCATGTTTGTCGACGACGATGGCAAGTTGATCGCTGTCGTAGCTTGGGTCGAGAGTCAACGCGACGCCCACGTTGATGTTGAAGGGCAGGTCGAGGCCGAGCGAGCCATGATCGGTATTGAAACTGACGCAGTCCCGGCCGAATGGAATGTCCTGACCCCACCTCACCCAGGCGGTTGTTGCTGTACTTACCGTGCCGTTCAGATCTGCGAGTAGCGACAGCGAACGAATGCTGTCCAGATTGACAGTCAAACTGGAGCTGTCAGCGATGGTGACCGTCGCCGTTGTTGCGTCTGTGTGAATCTCATATGGCGTCGGGAAGTCACAGTCGGTTTCAATGATCTGCGTGATTTCCTCGACGGGAATATCGCCGATTATGAGTCCACCGTTGACATCGAATCCCTGGGCGTCGAGTTCGTCGCGAATGAGGCCGGCCAGGTATGCCCGTATGGCGGCATCCGGAGTGTCGCTGGAATCTTCAACGGCCTGACGAATTTCCGAGAACGGAATGACATAGGTATCGGCACTGACAGCGGCTGGTAGCACCAATGTGAGTACAAGGAACACGCGTGCGAACTGTCGCATTATGTTCATTGATTTGCCCTGCTTAACTGGCCCAAGTGATATGGCCAATATCCGTTCTGGCCAATTAAAGTCAAGCTAGTGCATCAAGCTTCCAAGCTCGCAATCGAAAGCCTATTTCTTCCTCCAGGCGCCGTTTTTGTCCTGGTAGTAGTTGCCGGCCGCAGTCTTCTGAACAGCGAGTTCGTAGAAGCGGTTGCTCACCTGTGCGACCGTTGTACTCGTCTTCTGCGCGGTGCTCTGGAACTTAGCCTTGCGCTTCGCGTTTACATCCGCGATCAGCGCCTTGACCTCGGCACTCACCGGCGTTTTCACGGCAGCGAGGTAGCCACTGTTTGCTTCGCCGACCAATCCCTGCGCTTTCGCACTTTGCAGGTCTGCGGCCCACGCGTTCTGAAGTAACAACACTAAAGCAATTGCAGTAAAGATCTTTTTCATATTCATCATCCTTAGAATACGTCGCTGTCATCGTCGAACAGGCCATCCAGTTCCTTGTCGACCCGGAGCCGAATCTCGTGTTCGATTTTGACGTTGAGATTGATCTCGATTGGCTTGTCCGGAGCCTCGATCTTGATCGTCGGTGAACAGCCGGCAAGAAAAGCAGTTAATGCGATGATGGTAAATATCGATTTCATGGCTGTACCGTGCTCCTTAAAAATCGTCGATCAAGCTTACCGTATGTTGCAGTGCTCGGGTAGCGACATCGTTTTACTTCTCAATCCGCTTCTCGAGGATTTCTTCCACGGCCCGCGCTGCCCGCAGACTCTTGAGCATCTTCGGGATGTTGTTCTCTACCCCGAGATTCAGGATCACAGGCCGATTTTCCTCAAGGTCCGGATTTCTGCCCGCTATTTGCATCTGCAGCACAAGGTCGCCGTCTTTACTGTAGCCGACCGTGGATGTGAGTGTGTCGTATTCAAAATTGCTTAAGGCCTCGGTTACGATACCGATTGCCGATGTTCCCGTCGTGTCCGGGACGATGCCGGGCCGGTAGCGTATGACTCCGCCGGGAGCTTCACCGGTCAGCTTGCCACCCACGATCGACACCTCAGTGCCTTCGATTATCACCGGCAATTCGGCGCCGATACTGCCCGTCAGATCGATGCTCTCGAATTCTTTGAGTGTCAGAAGCTCGGTCAGTTCAATCGATTCGGCGTGCAGGAGGAGGGTGTTTCTCTCGCCCTCAAGGTCGAAGGTAAACGGATCGGCCGTTATGACACCGCCAAATGCATGCATCTGCAGGCTTGCGACGTCGACCGACAACGCATCGGGATGCAGCGTGTAATCGAACGTGATGTTTTTGATCGGCAAGCCGACTTCGAGTAATTCGATCTGAATCTGTGCTGGACTCACCCTGATTCCTGTTGCCGTATCGATATCGGAATCAAGTGTCGTGGAAAGGCCGGCAAACGCGGTATCCGAGTAGACACCGGCGAGTTCGCTTAATCTAAAGGATGAATGTCCGCCCAGCTGCCAGCCCGAGTCCCCATGTTGCCAGTGCATTTGCAGATCTGTAGAAAACGTGCCAGCAGTGATGTCCCAGTCATCGGACCAGGGCGCAACGAGGCCCGATAGGTTCTGTGCGCTAAGTGACCAGCTCGCACCCGCGAGCGACATTCGCCCGCTATCAGAGCGCAAACTGTGTTCGGCCAGGATAACGCCTTCGTTGAGCAGCCCGACTGTCGTCAATTCGCCTACCAGGCCATCGTCATTAAAGGAGACCTTGCCGTTAAAGCCCGGCAACGCGATCGTGCGTTCGCCCCAGTTCAGCCGGCTGAAGGCCGAGTCGATTCTGCTACTCATCGATACATTCTGATCGATATCACTGATAAACAGATCATGTAACAAAACCGGGGCTGAGAATTTCATATCGTCGCTTAGCGACAGCGATTCGACAGCGACATCCAGCGACTCGGCCGAGAATTGCCAGCCGGTCTCCATGAGATCCAGAGTGGCCGCCGCCATCAATACGGCATTCAAGCTGGCGATCTCGGTGCCGGCAACGGACATGCCGGTCAGCGCAAGTTCGGCATGCGGACGAATGAGTAGCTGGATACCGTCTTCACCAAATGCAATGTCCTGAACTGTCGAAAGCTCCAGTCTGTTAGCCGTCGCGATCGTCAGATCGGCATCGTCCATAGAAACGTCCAGGTTCATGAAGCAATTCGGTCCATTGTTGCAATCAAGCTTGCTAACGGTAGCCGTGATGTCATTTCGATCTTCGTATGACATGGATAGCGAGACCTGCTCCTCGGTGATGGACCATAGACTGTCCGGATATGTGACTCGGAGTTTAATGGGGTTAGCTGAACGTACGCTGACTACGTTGACGACACCGGGCTTGACGGAATAGGCCAGTTCGAATGGCGCAGCCGGCATCAGGGTTACGCTGGCGGTCGCAGGCTGGCTCCCGTCGAATGGAAGCTCTGCCTCGACTTCGAGAATCGTCGTGCCATTGGCAAATTCGATTCCGGCGAGCGTGCCGCCCAGAGACGCCGCAATCGACGTTGCGATAGTCGCCGTGATCGGTAATTCAAGTATCGATACACCGCTGATGCTGATTCCTTCATCCGATCGTCGAATGTCCAACGTTATCGATTGTTCCGACGCTTTAAATGAAGTGTGCTGTAGTGAAAAGCTCGCTTTGAAGTTGTCTTTGTCGTCCCTGGTGACCTGCGCGCCAAGGTGAACGGCACCCACGTTCGCAGACAGGTCTTGCTGTTCTTCCGTAGACGCCCAGCGAAGTTCCCGCATGGCGGGGTAGGGCGCGACATTCAACTCAGCGACCAATACTTCCGTACCGGCAAGTGTGATCGGCATCGACAGTAGCTGGTCAATCAGTTGTGCTATGTCGAATGCCGCACTATCGCCGTTCGTCGGTATATTCATCGTGACATTTTCCGCGGCATACGTTTTTGTCCCGCTAGATGAACTGCCAATCGGCAATGTCAGATCGTCGATACCGATAACAGTACCGTTTTCGTGCTCGAGTTCCAGATAACCGATAGAAGCATTCTCGGTTGCCAGCGCGTCCAGGGACACGTCGGTCACCGCCACACCATATTTCGCCAGGGCCGGGCCCGATATGCGCTCAATTATCGAGTTACGCAGGACCCAGCCTATCGTCGCCAGCACGGCGACGACCGCCAGGGCGACCGATAAGTATTTGAAGGCTTTCATGCAGCTGCCAATTTAGCAACGCATTAGTCGCAGCGAAAGCTTTCCCCGTCGGGTTCGCAGTAATCGGACCAGCCCCACTTGCGCCAATATTCGAGCAGGCCCGATTCGGTGACCAGCTCTTGAAATCGGGGGTCTTGCCGCAAAACACCGGCATCCGGATGGAATAATGGTAAGAATACGCCCTCGGTCGGTACGTCATCCTCCAGTAACAAGCCAAAAACCACATCGGTCTCACCGATCCAGGTACCGCAGCGCAACATGTTCCAAATCCACCACCATTCCTGCGTTTCGTTCAGTTCACCGGCGTTGTGCTGTGCAAATGTCGCTCGTACAGCATCATCGAGTCTCGCATGGGCGCCCGGATTGTCGCGAGCCCGAACACAATCCGGGAACCAGGGCGCTATCCTTTCTCCCATCTCGAGATATGTCTCGACCGCCTGTTCCGTCTCGCCCTTGGCGAGATAAATTTCTGCCATCGAATCAAGAAGAAATGGGTGGTCCGGATTGCCTTGGAGCTCCGCCATGATCAATACGTGTTTTAGCCCGAGTTCAGGGTCACCGGCCATCTTCGCGGCGAATGCAGTGTGCCAGTTAACGGCTACGGACGCGGGCTCGTAGCGATATGCCTCGAGCGCATAGCGCAGCCCTTCCTTGATCCGGCCACGCGCGAGCAAGGACTCGCCGTACATCTCGTTTGCATGGGCATTGGTCGGGTCCGCGTATAGTGCGCGGAGGAAATACTCTTCCGAGTCTGTCCAGCGTTTCTCTTCCTCGGCAATCTCGGCCAATACCGTCCAGGCTCCCGGCAGCGTATCGTTGAGTTCCAGCGCGCGCCGGGCGGCGGCGCCTGCTTTCGCGAATCCGCTCATTGTCCAGTTCACCGATGCGACAGCAATTGCCTCCCAGGCAAGCGCGCACTGGTCGTCGATAGCGACTGCCTCGCGCAACATCTTGAGGCTCGCTTAGCGATGCACGCAAACG
>PVMS01109981.1_pt1 | contig 13314 bp, 12 predicted proteins | sample 1853461 | NCBI WGS metagenome assembly PVMS01 (sample SAMN08582032, study PRJNA380276) | Marine sediment metagenome, whole genome shotgun sequencing project. | isolation source: ocean sediment barecode stripped | collected 2017 | reverse complement strand
TGTCGCCACCTTTGCCTTTGGAAAAGGCGCAGAAGCGACAGCGGTAGGTACACATATTGGTGCCCGGGATAGCGATTTTGAACACGTCTGTGCAACGGCTGACCAGCTGCGTCAGGAAGTCGCAGGTGGTGACATCGCCTACGTCGTTAATCGCAATATCAACTACACCAATATGTGTACCTACCGCTGTCGCTTCTGCGCCTTTTCCAAAGGCAAAGGTGGCGACAGCCTCCGTGGCACTCCCTACCTGCTCGACATGGATGAAATCGCACGGCGTACCGAAGAAGCATGGCAACGCGGCGGCACGGAAGTCTGCTTGCAAGGCGGCATACACCCCTCATTCGACGGCAATACTTACCTGAATATTTGTCGCACGGTTAAAGAAGCGGTTCCCGACATGCATGTGCATGCCTTTTCACCGCTGGAAATTACCCACGGTGCAACAACACTGAACCTGCCGCTCGCTGACTATCTGCAACAACTACAGGCGGCAGGTCTCGGCACCCTGCCCGGCACGGCCGCTGAAATTCTGGATGACTCTGTGCGCGCAAAACTGTGTGCCGATAAGATCAATACACGACAATGGGTCAACGTGATCAGCACAGCCCACGAAGTTGGTCTGCGCACGACTTCCACGATCATGTTCGGTCATATCGAAACACCCACTAGCTGGGCACGACACCTGCTGACGTTACGGACACTGCAGGAGCGTACCGGTGGCATTACGGAATTCGTGCCGCTGCCCTTCGTCCACATGGAAGCACCGATGTACCTGCGTGGCGAAGCCCGACCGGGCCCGACCTGGCGTGAAGTCATGCTGATGCATGCGATCGGTCGCCTGGCGCTGCACCCGGTAATACCCAACATTCAGGTCTCGTGGGTCAAACTCGGCAAGCAGGGTTCGGCCGACTGCCTGAATGCAGGTGCGAATGACCTCGGCGGTACATTGATGAACGAATCAATTTCGCGCGCCGCCGGTGCGGATCACGGGCAGGAAATGCCACCCGAACAAATGGATGCCCTGATCGAGGCTATTGGTCGCCAACGTCGCCACCGCAACACCGTGTATGGCACAGCCTCACCCGATCAAATTACCAAAGCCTACGGGGCAGCGACGCTGCAGCCTATACACAATCGCCCTGCCCGGGAACTGAAGCTCGCGTCGTAGCCTTATCGGGTGCTCAGTTAAGCTGCGGCAGAATGCGTTCGGCCAGTACACGCATGGATTCCGCTGGCTGCTCGTAGAGTCGCAGGCTGTCAAGACAGATTTGGGATCACCTCGGTCGACAACCTTTCCATCTGCGGAATAAAATCCTGTATAGGATTCAGAACGATCATGCTCGCACCGGCCTCAATAATCTGTACCAGCCCCGCCGTACATTCTTCCGGCGACCCCCACACACAAATATCTGCGACAAAATCAGGATTTGCCTTAATCATCCAGGGATAACGAGCCTCAAAGAAAGTATCGAGGACTCGCTTTGCGTGGTCGCGGTTTTCATCCACGTGAAGATAGACGCGCTTGGACACCGGAAATGTGTGCGGATCGCGTCCTCTCGATTCCAGGCACCTCTTAAGTATTTGCACATTTTCGGCAAAAGCACGGGTCGTGGTTGGGCCAGCGCCCATGTAACCGTCAGCCAAGCGCGCGGCACGGCGCAACGCGTTTTCGTGCTGGCCACCAAAAATAATCGGCGGATGCGGCTTCTGCAGTGGCTTGGGCTCCATCGTTGTGTCATCGAGTTGCCAGAATTCACCCTTTAAAGAGACTCGCTCCTCGGTCCACAGTGCTTTCATCACTGCCAAACCCTCAGTGAAACGTCTCACCCGTTCTTCGTATGCGACACCAAAACTGGAATAGAAACTTTCAGCATTGGCGGGTGGCCCCAATCCGATACCTAAAGTGACCCGGCCGTTGCTCATGTGATCCAGCGTACTGATGTTTTTGGCCAGCTGAACCGGATTACGCACAGGAAAAACAACAACGGACACCCCGAGACGCAATCGATCCGTACAGGCAGCGGCATAAGACATGAGATTGATGCATTCAAGCAGCGAGGCTTCGCCGATTACCTGATCCTGCGTCCAGGCACTGTGGAACCCGAGCTGTTCTGCACGTTTCAGACTGGCACGTACCAGCCCCATGTCAGCACGACCGTCGAGAAACACCTGGGGGATGGGGATGCCGAAGTCGATTGCCATAGTGGCCTCTTTAGAGCATTTCGTGCGCAACTAACTGCAACGCCTCGGCGGACGCACCCGCCAGCAGCATGGTACCTACTTCGCCCCGTGCGCCTGCTTCTTTCCAGGCTCCGAGGCGCTCTTTGATCCGCCCGGCAGGCCCCGTTAGCGCTATCTCATCGACGAGTTTATCCGGTACGGCAGCTGCAGCCTCTTGGTGTTTGCCCTCAAGATACAAATTCTGAATATTAAGGGCCTCTGCTGTATAGCCCATGCGCACCGCGTAGCGGTTGTAAAAATTCTTCTCGCGCGGCCCCATACCGCCTATATACAACGCCAACCAGTTCTTGATGCGCGCCCTACACTCGTTGAGATTATCGCCCATGGCAACCTGCACGATAGGTGCCGTATCAAAACTACTTGATTGCTCTCTGGCTGATTTGCGTAATCCTTCCTGTATGGAATCGGCGAATAAATCGGCACGTTCAGGGTTCATCCAGACAGGGAAAAAACCATCCGCAACTTCTGCGGCATTGCGCACCCTGTTCGGGGTGATTGCCGCGGTGTAGATCGTTAATGCATGGTTACTTTTTAATGTGCCCTTAAGCGATAGCCCCAGGCCGGTACCATCCTCACCCTGGTACGGCAGTTGAAAATATTCGCCGTCGTAGCGCAGCGGCTCCTCCCGTGTCTCAATCAGGCGAATTATTTCTATATATTCACGCAGACGTGTCAGTGGCTTGCCGTACGGTACGCCATGCCAACCCTCGACAACTCCCGGGCCGGAGGGGCCCAGCCCCAATATGAAACGTCCGTCGGATAACTCGTTAAGCGTAATCGCTGTTGTTGCCACGCAGGCAGGTGTACGCGCATGTATCTGCATGACAGCGGTGCCTATCCTGATGCGACTGGTACGTGCGAGCATCCAGGCTGCCGGCGATACGGCATCATTACCGTAAGCTTCTGCCGTCCAGGCCGAGTCAAACCCCAGACTTTCCGCGAGCAGAACCTGCTCTTCATCCGGATAGAGTCGCGTTAATGGAAAACCTGCTGTCAACCCAAGCTTCATGCAGACAAGTTTACACAATTACTTGCATCAGATATTTGCCAATCTTTGAATTATATTTACACGCATGAACCAACCCAGGTGCTTTTTCGACCGAATCTCGGCCTTTATACTGCCACTAGTTGTGGCTAGAAATAAAGACGCTAAATGTGGCAATTATGATGGTATCTTTCCCAGCAGAGGATATTAGCCATCGAAACCACATACACACCTACCAAAGTTAGGCGCCTGCTCTTCTATGTAGAGCAAGACTATTCTTTTGCTATTTTGCGCCCGTTGCAAACTGAAGCACGGCAACGAGAATATGAAGTTCGCTGGCTCATCGTCGGTGATGCATCAGCAGAACTGCTTCAACCCGACGAAGTACAAGTTGATATTGCGGCAGCGATAAACTATCGGCCTGACGCAATCTTTGCGCCTGGTGATCGGTTGCCTTCTTTTATACCTGGGATAAAAGTGCAGGTATTTCATGGTATCAATGAAGACAAGCGCGGCAATATTTACTCGGAACGGGGATTATTTGACCTTTATTGCGCGCAAAACCCTTCCCAGGCAGTCATGCTCAAGCCGTTCGAAAAAGAACGTGGCTATTTTCGTGTTGTTACTACAGGATGGCTAAAGTTGGATGCGATTCTTAAATATTCCGGCCATGATCAACGTTATGACCGGCCCCAAATTCTGTTCGCCTCCACCTTCACTCCTAGCCTCTCCAGCGCGGAGGCGCTGTATGAGGAGATTAAACATCTGAGCCAAAATACCCGGTGGCAGTGGCTGGTTACACTCCACCCGAAGATGGCGGAACATACAGTTAAAAAATATGTTGGCCTGGAAAATGACAATCTATCATTTTTTGATACTGGCGAGGTCATCAATCTCCTGCATCGCGCCGATGCCATGGTTTGTGACAATTCATCAATACTCAGGAGTTCCTCATCCTGGGCAAGCCCGTCGTCACATTCAGAAACCGAATGCCACAGCCCTGCATGATTGACATCCAGGAGCCCGGGGAACTGCAAGCTGCCATCGAATCAGCCCTGAACCCGGACGCCAGCCTGCAGGAGGCGATAAAATCCTATGGCCCCTCGGTCACACCGTTTCTTGATGGCCAATCGTCGAGCCGGATACTAGATGCGATAGAAGAAATGCTGGTTTCAGACTGGCAGGATAGAAAGCCAGCGAACCTCTGGCGAAACTGGAAGATTCGTCGCCAACTCAAGTACTACAAGTTTTGGTAACGCGACAAACGCTTTTAATCTATACAGTAGAGAATATGCATACTATATCGGCCCTCATTATTCTGTTAATACGGCTCTAACAAACACTAATGAATATACTGATAGTGGCCAGCTCTCGTGGATCCTGCAGTCAACTACGACCAGAATATGAGTCATTCATTGGCATGGCTGAACATGGGCACAATATTACAATTGTGATCAAACCCAATTCTGTTTATGCACCACGCCTGAAAGAGGTCGGCATCCGGATGTTGCCGTGTTTTCCAGAGAAAAAGATATGCCTGGAATCTATCAAGGCGCTACGACAAGAGTTACGCATGACCCATTACGACATCATCTACGCAAATAATTCTAAAACCATCCCGAATGCAGCATTTGCGGCTATCGGCTTTCCAGCAAAAGTTGTTGCCTACCGTGGCACGACGGGAGGGCTTTACCGCCATGACCCCACAGCCTACCTGACCATACTCCACCCGCGTGTAGATGGCGTAATTTGCGTATCTGATGCAGTACGTGACGATATTGTAAAACGAGTATGGAAAAACAAGGACAAGGTAGTAACAATTTACAAAGGCCACAATCTTGAATGGTACGATGCGGAACCCGCCGACCTAGCTGAATTCGGCATCAAAGACAATGATTTCGTACTAATCTGCGCAGTGAATGTGCGGCCGAGCAAAGGGATTGATGTAATGCTCGAAGCTGCCCATCAGCTGGCGCACCTAGGTAATTTGCATCTCATCCTTGCCGGCAGGGGAATGGACAGCGAACCCTATTCCAGCCTGATTGCTGCCAACGCCATGCGAGACCGAATTCATGTGGCCGGGTTCAGAACTGATGCACCAGAATTGATAGCGGCCTGTGATGTGCTGGTGCAGCCGTCCCGCAGTGGTGAGGGCTTGCCTCGTGCCGTTATGGAGTCGATGTGTTACGGAACCCCGGTAGTCATTACTGACACAGGCGGCGGAAAAGAAGTTGTAGAAGACAACGTGTCAGGATTCGTAATTCCGGCCGAAAACCCCGGCGCCATAGTTGATCGGATACACATACTGTATAACGATGCCAATCTAACCGCTTGCATGTCAAAAAATGCGCGCAACCGAATTCAGAATGCGTTTTCATCGGAACGTACCGTCATAAAATATATTAATTATTTTGAGCACCTGTTACAGGCTTGATTAGCAATTTTCCCGACCGACAGAACTAATCGGCAGGCGCAACACTGTGCCGCTTATGCGGGAAACTACCTTGAAACAACGCCACCAGAACAGCCCGCCAATACCGCCGACGAAGTTTCCACCTGCGCGCAAAGTCGATAAATTCAGGTTTGTAACTCTGTGTAGTATCTGGCTCTATGCCCTCTAGTGAATCTTCCCAATCAGCATCCGATTCATAACCCCAGTGCTGCAGCTCTGCCGTTATTGGCCCGTGCAGCTGAATCTGCTGCACAATCCGACCCGGGTGTTTAATCCAGGCGCCCACACTTTCTGGAGAAATGGGCCGCACGCCACGTAATGCAACATCAGAACCTTTCGATACATTCGCGTGCAGATGATATTCACTGAATTGCTCGGTCCTTTTAAGCCAGGGAAGCCATTCCATAAGTTGCCGCTGTATATCATCCGGATTGGTTACTAAATCCTCGAAACGATATACATGAAAGCGATCGAACTCCTGTAACTCACACATTAACTGCTGGCTGTAATGCCATCGGGCCAAGCCTGTCCAGTATAAGTCCAGGGCTTTGCCGTGACGACTGACAACCACGTCACGCGGATCACGCATCATGGCAATCACGTACATATCGGGATCAAAACGTAAGAACGGACGAACCAACAAAAGGTCCATCGGCTTCCTGGTCAGCCGGATAGCAACATCACTCTGTTGCCGTTTTAAGAGACCAGTTTCGTGTGCCGTATAGCCGTCCACATTGAAACAAGCATTAATTGCCTCGGCAATTAATGTCGTTCCTGAGCGCGGACTACAGCTTACTATGTGAATCTTTTTCATGGTCTTACGAACACTATTTATGTATATTGAATGTCACTTGGTAATGTGAATTACTCTGAGTATGCGCACCCTCCGGATCGTAAGCAATATCGAATCACTGTGTCGCTGAATATCGTACACCTGATAAACAAATGCACGCCCCCGACAATAGATTCAGGTGGTGCAAACCGTTCAGTTGACTGGCTCGCCCAGGCACAGTCCAAAGCGGGCCACCGCGTCTATGTGGCTAGCCCGGAGGGACATGACACCGATTATTTCCAACATGTGCAGCTACCCCTAAACATACCAATGCAGGAAATAGTAACGAAGCTGCCAGCTGACGTCAGCATTGTCCATCTACACGGTGGCTACGAGCATGTGACGCAGAATTCTCATGCTCTCAATCTGCCATTCATTCAGACAAGCCGCAACAATGCCAATGAGCTTTCAGTAGCCGCGAAACGGAATGTGGTTTATTTGTCAATCGCACATATGCAACTGCACAACGGCAAGCACTACGTCTATAACGGTATTCCGATTGACCAGTATCGATACAACGACGACAAACAACGTTACCTGCTGTTTCTAGCCAAAGTAAAACGCTCAAATAAAGGAGTAGACACAGCTACACGACTGGCACGAAGACTACGCTATCCGTTGATCGTTGCCGGCGGATATCGAATAGCCACACCCTCCACATGGTTACCACTGTCCCGCTATGTCAAAGCGGTTGGCACCGTTGGTGGCCAACGCAAGTTGGATCTGCTGGCTGATGCACAGGCACTACTGGTTCCCATCAGTTGGGAAGAACCGTTCGGCCTGACGATACCTGAAGCACTGGCTTCCGGCACACCGGTTATTGCAACCCGGCACGGCGCTATGCCTGAACTTATAGAGGATGGGAAAACCGGATTTCTCTGTGACACTATTGACGACATGGAAACAGCCGTAGCACACGTCGCCAGCCTGGCATCGGCGGACTGTCGTAACGCAGCCGCAGAACGCTTCTCCATTCAACGGGTGCGTCAAGATTACGATACCCTGTACCAGAAAGTGCTGAACGGCGCTGAGTGGTAAGTTGTCTATAAGCGTAATTAAGATCAGGTCGCAATCCTTTCAAGTAACAGAATCACAACTAACCAATACTAATGATTAGGCTGCTTTGGATATCGCTTCCGCGGTCGCTACATTGATTAGACCGGCCTGGTCATGTGGGGAACAGGAAGTGACACGCTGAACCAGCTGGGCCGGCAGGTTTAAGCTAACTATCCTTGTGAGCATCATCGCCGAATAACTCTTCGTCCGGCAGCATTTGATCTTCGAGACGACGCATCGTGTCAGTCATATTTTTTTGTTCTTCCTGCAGGCGGCTGATCTCACTTAGCACGGCTTCGGAACCGGCACGGGCCACCTCCAGCTCGGTTTCCGCTTCCTGGGCGCGCACATGCTCGCGAATGGTTTCGGTCGCCCGATCCTGTAACTCGGTACGCAGTTCCCGAGTCTTGGACACGGATCCCTTCAGTTCGGACTTTAGATGGTTAAACTCTTCCTCGCGCTCGGCCAGGGTTGCCCGGAGTTCCTGCATGGTTGTCACCGCCGTATCGAACTCCTCGATCTTGTTGTCGAGTGCCATTTCGCATTCGGCAGACTGGCGCCTGACTGTGCGCAAGTCGGCCTCCATCTCACGAATCTGATGATTGCGAGGGTCTTCACTGGCGGACTCTTTTTGCCGGGGCTTGCTAAACGCACGCATAAGCAATGCGCCGACCATGAAGGACACGGCGCTTATCGCCATCAGCATCTGATTGTGATCGAGTTCTAGCAGTTCCACGATATGTCACCTGTAGCGTCAAAGTATTGAATGGCGCAACACAGCGCAACGTGCCAGTTCTCATTCCTGCACATCTGCTACAGCAGCTTAATTTTATATTTATTAACAATAAGTTATGAATGTTTCCCCACTACAGAAACAGCTTGTGTCAGCGGTAGGCGATACCCTACTGCTGATGTATGCTCGCTGCCACCCCAATAAATTCTAAGGAAACACCTTAATATGAGTTCTTCCCGACTGAACCGGCGCCGCTTCCTGCAAGCTGCAGCCTTAGCTGGCACCACCCTACCCGTTGTTGCGAACAGTGCAGCCCAACTGAGCCGCACGCTGGATCTGGCTACTCCTGAAGACTGCCTGACGGCTATGGTCAAAATGCGCGCGAGCCTTATGCCCGAGGACTCTCCCAACTGGTATTTCGGAACCATCTATGGCGTGTTACCGGGCAAGGCTCCGGTACCGATGGTTGATTACGAAGGCTCCGAGATCGACTACTACGAGCGGCAACCGGACGGCAGCTATCGAGCCTACGGTGCAACAGTCAGTTTTTTCCGTGATACGCGCACCCGCAAGCGGCTGGATACCTTCGAAAATCCGATTACGGGCAAAACCAATAAGGTCCAGCCGAATTCAATCTCAGTCAAAGCACATTACATTTACAGTGTCCACGGCGGTAAACGTTCGGACGATGACCGACCTTTCGGTGACCAGGCCTCCCTACTGGACCAGCTTAAGTGGACCGAGTCGGGTGACCATATCTGGCTGAGCACTCGCCGTCCGTATCCCAGCGGCGTGGCCATGGGTGAAGACCAGACCATTCTGGGTTCACTACAGGAATTACACGACCCAAATAGTCCCAAGGTCTACACGACTGCTCAACCAACCTATGTAGCACCCTGGCTGCGTTGGATGGACATGCAGGGTCATCCCGGTCACACCGTCTGGGCAGGGCCGGCACGTAAACTCGACAGCGTGAAAGAGTATCCGCGCGAGCTGCTCGACTTCATGGAAAAGAATTTCCCGGAGAAATTGACGGCAAAACCGGGGTAAGCAAACTTGAGGAAGGGACTTTAGTCCCGACAGTTTTAAGTTGTCGCGGCTGGCCGAACAAACTTAATCGTTTGCCGGCATAAATTCCGAGGAGATCTTTCAGGCCAATTCCATGAGACCTGAAAGCTGCTCGTCATTTAAAGCCGCTCCTACAACAGTCAGTGAGTATTCTCGCCCTGCTGTTGGGGTTTATTTAAGACCGCACGAGGCTTACAGGCGTCTCGCAACGGGGATTGGCCCAACTTCGTGTCACTCGATTTAACAGCGCACAACCCTGATGCCCGTCGATGAAGCTTAAACGCTTCATCAGACGTAAGTTCCGAGGAGATCTTTCAGTCCTGTATTTGAGCCTGCACGAGGCTTAAAGTCGTCCGCAAAGCTTATGGCTTTGCGAGACGTAAGTTCGGCCTAAGATCTTTCCGGCAACGTAAACGGTAGCCGGAAAGATGGCCTCAGTTAAAAGCTACTCGTCACTTAGTCCGGTAACGCGAACCCAAGTATGTAATCGCCCTTCGGTAACGGCGACCATGCATGTCCTCCAGCGGACACGACAACGTACTGTTTACCATCAATGTCGTAGGTCATTGGCGTTGCATTAGCCGAGAAAGGTATATCCACTTCCCAGAGTTTCTTACCAGTAGCGCTGTCAAAAGCGCGAAAACGCTCATCGTAAGACGCACCGATAAATGCCAGTCCGCCACCGGTCACAATCGCACCACCTGCCGCTGGCGTACCGTATTCCAACGGCAATGGCATGGCACCGCCGGGCGCCAGCTTATCGATAACGCCTAAAGAACGTTTCCAGAGAATTTCACCTTTATCGAGATCGACCCCCACCAGAAGGCTCCATGGCGGTGCGGTGCAGGGCGACATGAACATTGACATCAAAGGTCCCTGCTGTAACCCGTGATCAGCGCCACTGATCAAGTCCGGCGGCCCCATCGGCATACCTGCCATCGGATGGTCGGACGGTTCAATCTCTGCATTCGGAATTAACTTTATGAAAAAGGGTAACTGGCCAACAGGCGTAACAAGCAGGTTGCGATCCGGGTCGAATGCACCACCACCCCAGTTAAACCCGCCACCAATCATGGGATACATCACCGTGCCTTCTTCTGTCGGGGGTTCGTAGTAGCCCCCGTGACGCATTGATGCAATTTTTTCCTTGCAATTGTTGCGATCAACAAAGCCGAAACCCCAAGCGTCATCCGGATCCAGCCCCACCTCCATCAGCGGCGGTGGCCTCACAGGAAATGGCTGAGTCGGTGACAACTGCTCACCGGGAATACCGTCGGTCGGCACCGGGCGCTCTTCAATCTCGTGGAAAGGCTCTCCGGTTTCTCTATGTAGAACGAAGATCACACCTGTCTTGGGCAGTACTACCACCACCGGTATCTTCTCGCCGTCGCGGGTGATGTCCACAAGCAAGGGATGGGTCGGGATGTCCCAGTCCCAGACATCGTGGTGCACAACCTGGAAATGCCATACGAGTTCACCCGTGCTTGCCTTTATCGCCAGGACTGAATTAGCATAGCGGTTGTCACCGGGGCGCAGCTTGCCGTAAAAATTGGGCGACGCGCTGGCGGTCGGCGCGAACAGCAAATCACGCTCGTTATCCCAGGACATTGTCGTCCAGACATTGGCGCCGCCAACCGAATAATCAACGGCACCCTCACCTTCGCGTATCAGCGTATCGAAGGTCCAGATATGTTTGCCCGTACGTACATCAAATCCGCGCAACGAACCGTTCATGGAACTCACGTCCTTGAACTTGTTGGCTGTGCCTCCGATCACGATAACGTCATTGACAATGGCAACCGGTGACATTAATTGCATGCCGTCCAACTGATTGGCCGGCTTCACTTCGAGAATGATGGGTGTCACATCAACCTGGCCGTTATCGCCAAACCCCGGACACAATTTACCGGTGCGGGCATCTATCGCGATGAGTCGACGGTCATTGGTCGCTAGAATAATGCGCGACGCGCAAAATATATCAGCAGCCAACTGGCTGTCAGTCCACTGCGAAACGCCACGGCAGTTGAATCGGCCAGCCGTACGATTTTCCGTATCAAGCTCCGGATCAAAGACCCAACGCTCTTCGCCGTTGGCCGGATTCAATGCAATCACCCGATTGAAGGGAGTACAGGTAACCAAATGTCCGCCGGACTCCGCGGAAAGCAGGATGGGTGTTGCTTGGTAACCACTCAGAGCGATTAGTTCCGGATGAAGTTCCTGCGCGCCGGTCCGGTAGGACCATGCAAGTTCGAGCTCCGCCACATTGCTCTGATTAATTTGCGCCAAAGGCGAATAACGACCACCACCCTCGTGACCACCGTACTGGGGCCAATTACCCTCCCCCGCAACAGCCTGGCTGGAAACAGCGGTCAATAGTGCAGCCATACAAAATACAGGGTTTCGTAGTATTTTTTGCATTGTTATGGAACTCGTTGGTGTATACAGATCAGGCCCTAAGCGGCATAAAAGCTAAGCAGAAAGTATAGCCGCTGATACATGCTCGAATTCAAGCCCCGCAGGGCTTACCGCTTAGCGGACAGCGCCAAGCGCGTCAGCCAGATGCGCTGCCTTACTCCCACCTTCCTGCTAGAGTTCGGAGCCCTTTGTATATAGAACAACAGGAAAATCAGCTATGTCGACCGTCGTCATCACGGGCAGTACCAAAGGTATCGGCCGTGGCCTTGCCGAGGAATTTATCAAACGCGGGCACAACGCAGTTATCTGCAGCCGCAATCCCGAGGCGATAGAAAAAGTTTGTAACGAGCTTAGTGCGATCGGCCCGGGTAAATGTACAGGTATTCCTTGTGACATTACCCACAAGCAGCAACTGCAGGCTCTTTGGGATCATGCCGTCGGTGAATTCGGGCAGATCGATTTCTGGATCAATAACGCAGGCAAGGCATCTTCACGGTATACCATCCACGAACTCCCCGAAGAAGTGACCCGCACCCTGATTACGGGCAACCTGCTGGGCACCACGTTTGGCTCCCAGGTTGCGATGACCGGTTTCAGAAAACAGGGCCGGGGCACACTGTACAACGTGCTGGGCGGTAGTTTCGACGGCAAACGACTGGTCCCGAACATGGGTGTCTACAGTTCAACAAAAGCCGGTATCTATCTCCTGACCCGCTACCTGATTGAGGAAAACAAAAATCAGGATATCCTCATAGGCATGATCAGCCCCGGCATGCTGATTACAGAAAACTGGTTCGAAGAACAGAAAGAACTCGGTGACGAGGAATGGCAGAAAATAAAACCGATACTCAATATTCTGTGTGATTACGTTGAAACCGTAACCCCCTGGCTAACGGACGAGATCCTTAGCAACACGAAGGACGGTAAGCGCATCGCCTGGATGAGCGGCGGCAAAATGCTGAAGCGCTTTATGAGCGCCAAACTGCTGGGTCGCAAAAGAGACCTGTTCAGCCGCTACGGGCTCTAATAACAAGGGCCTGCGGGCTTCAGCCCCGGATATACCCAGCGAGCATAAGCGCAGGAAAAGATATTATTTTTCCCCTTTGCGTCAGGCGGTTATCGTAACCTCCCCGCAGACTCAGGCTCGCGGGACTGCTTTTCTATTATTAATATTTTCAAAGGCTTAACAAGATAATGTGGAAATTAGCTTGCAGATGATCATCGCCAATGCGCTGGCTGACGGTTTCGTGGTTTTTTTAACCGATGACCGCGGCTGGACGAATGACATAGCCGCGGGCGCCATAGCCGAGACAGATGACCAGGCGACGGTGCTGCTCGCTGCTGCGAAGCCGGAGGAACAGTACAACGAGGTCATCGACCCTTATCTGATGCCCATCGAGATCGAGGACGGCTTGCGCAAACCAACAGAATATCGCGAATATATCCGGGCAATGGGACCGAGTGTCCCCATCCCGTCTTAAAGGCAAACCACGGACTTAATATTGCATGTACCGCTACGACGAATTTGATGC
>PVMS01124099.1_pt1 | contig 13315 bp, 11 predicted proteins | sample 1853461 | NCBI WGS metagenome assembly PVMS01 (sample SAMN08582032, study PRJNA380276) | Marine sediment metagenome, whole genome shotgun sequencing project. | isolation source: ocean sediment barecode stripped | collected 2017 | reverse complement strand
GATGACAATCGGTTTCGTACTTTCTTGAATGATGCGATGAACAAGAGTATTGGTTTCTATCGCTGTTCCACGGCCGGGTCCAATGGTAAGGCACTTTTTGTCGGAAAGTACATCCATAATCGTATTGAATGATGACTCATTCAGAATACCATCGCGGGATTCGGGAAGAGGGTGGGTCATGGCTTCAATAACCTGGACTTCCAAAATGTTGTTTAAACTCGCGGGGATCCCAAGGGTAACAAGCCCTGCACCGGCCCGCATGGCTGATATGGCTGTCATTGCAGCGGCTCCGGTTTTGGCGGGGGAGCCTGCAATGTCAAGGAGATGTCCGGTATTGCCCTTATGGGCATCAGGAGATCGGGGTTTTAAAAGAGTGCGTATAAAGTCCGGTGTCAGAAGATATTGCAAAGGTTTCACGTTATCTGCGATATGTCCAGGTATACCGATATCAACAATTTCAAGATTTCCGGTGTATTCAGCACCTGGAAAGAGGATATGCCCTGTTTTGGCAAAAGCAAATGTAGCTGTGGCATGGGCACGGATACAGGTGCCGCATGGTTGACCCGTATCTGAATTAAGGCCGGATGGTATGTCCACCGCAAAGACCGGTTTTTTTGAATTGTTAATAAAATCAATAATTTTCTTGAAAAACCCTTTTACATTCGATTTAAGGCCGGTTCCGAGGATTGCGTCTATCCAGATATCGTGATGGAGCATGGCGGTTTTATGTGCTGAAAAAGATTCTTGGTCCGGCATTTCAATAACAGGAACGTCCAGAGGAGCCAAGAGTGCAAGGTTTGTGGCGGCATCTCCGCTGACCTTGGTGCTTTGTGACAGGAGATATACGGTTACCTTGATTCCTTTTTGAGAAAGATAACGGGCCATGACAAAGCCGTCTCCGCCGTTGTTTCCACGGCCGGCGACAATGCCGATTCTTTTATTTTCAAGGCCATTAAATTGTTCCAATAAAAATTGTGTTGCTCCCCGGCCTGCATTTTCCATAAGAACCATGCCGGGCAGACCAAACGATTCAATGGTCTGGCGATCCATATTCTGCATTTCATTTGATGTTACAAGATACATACGCTGTTCCAATCTTTTCGTCCGGCCATCTTACCATTCCAAGATGCAGGATTTCTGATACACGGGGCTACAGTTCTTTGATGAGAGTTTTCATCTCCTTCACAGCTCTTTCCATACCCACAAGGACCGCTTTCGAGACTATGCTGTGCCCGATACTGAATTCCTCGATTTCATAGAGTCCCTTAAAAGCCGTTATAGTATTATAACACAATCCATGGCCGGCATTGACGCCAATCTTTAGCTTGTGTGCGAATTTGACGGTGTCCACAATATTTGAAAAAGCATGATTTCTTTCCTTTAGTGTTTTTGCTTCGCAGAATGTTCCGGTATTGATTTCAACCATGGTCGCATTTATCTTGTGGGCCAGCTTTATCTGATCGAGATTAGGATCGATGAAGATACATACGGGGATACCGCTATTTTGCAATGTGTCGACAGTTTCAGCTATAGCGTTATTTTGCGTAATAAGATCAAGTCCACCTTCAGTTGTAAGTTCTTCGCGTTGTTCCGGTACCAGTGTGACGAGATCGGGCTGTATATCCAGAGCAATCCCGACCATTTCATGGCTGGAAGCCATTTCCAGAATAAGCTTGGTCTGAACAATCTGTCGCAAAATCTTGACGTCACGGTCTTTGATGTGACGTCTATCTTCCCTCAAGTGAATCACAATACCATCCGCCCCGGCCAATTCCGCCAGTACTGCTGCTGCAACAGGATCAGGGTAGCTGATATTCCTGACCTCTCTTAATGTCGCAACGTGGTCAACCTTTACAGATAATCCAGCCATCAGTGAACCTCCAAATATTAAAATAGAATTGAGTGATTATTCCACTATTCCTTAACCATTTAATATTACATCAACTTCAATATTTCATTACTCTTTTTTTCCATCTTTTGAGCTTCTTGCTCGGTCTTTTCATGATCATAACCCAGAAGATGAAGAATCCCGTGCAGCAAAAGTTGGGTAAAACGTTCTTCCATGCTGATGCCTGCACTTTTTGCCTCTTTTACGGCAGTTTCAACGGAAATAACCACGTCGCCGAGAAGGTGGGGGGCAATATTTGAAAATCGGCCTGCGCGCATAGGAAAGGCAATAACATTTGTTGGGCCGTATCGATTGAGATATTCTCTATTCAGCACCTCTATTTGTGCATCGTCAACGAGCAGGATGGAAAGTTCTCCTTCAGGACAGTCCAAGGCGTTTAAGATGGCTTTTGCCTTTAGCCGTATCTCTTTTAGAGCTATCGCGTGTTTGTTTTGCCTGTTGTCTATCAGGACTTCCATCTTTCCCCTTTCCGTTGGTTAATAGAGGTGTTTCAGGATATTCAATGCGGTGATGGTGTATTCCATCTAATATTTTATTAAAGCTTTTTGCAATATTATGCAGATCTTTTAAGGTCAGTTCACAATCGTCAAGCTGGTCATCTGAAAATATATTGTTTATCAGATTTTGGACAAGTCCCTGTATTCTGGATGGTGTTGGATTAGCAAGGGTCCTTGAAGCTGCTTCAACCACGTCTGCCAACATGACAAGGCTAGCTTCTCTTGTTTGTGGCTTTGGACCAGGATACCTAAAGTCGTCAATATTTACTGCATCTTCACCTCTAAGCTGTTTTGCCTTTTCATAAAAATATCTTATAAGGCTTGTTCCGTGGGATTGGCTGATGGTGTCGGTGATGACCTTCCCGAGTTTGTTTTTTTTGGCGATTTCCACACCGTCTTTTATGTGGGAAATCAGTATAAGGCTTGACATGGAAGGTGCAAGCTTGTCGTGTCTATTAATGCCGTTGGTTTGGTTTTCGATAAAATACAGCGGTTTATTTATTTTGCCGATATCGTGATAATAACCACAAACCTTGGCAAGCAAGGGGTTGGCTCCGATTTCAGATGCCGCAGCTTCAACCATGGTGCCGACAATGACAGAATGATGATACGTACCGGGAGCTTCTATCATAAGTCTCTTGAGAATAGGTTGATCGAGGTTTGCAAGCTCAAGAAGTTTGATGTCTGTCGTGTAGTCAAAGGCGATTTCCACAAGAGGCGCGATTCCGGCTGTAACAATTCCTGCTCCGACACCCCCCATAAAAGCAAAGGCCCAGTCCCATAGTGGTTTGGAACCTGAAAAGTCTCCAATATAAGCATCGATTGCCGTTGCAAGTATCACATTCATAAATCCGAGTTTTACGCCTGCCTTTATGAATACTTTGCGTTCCCTACAATTCTGCATCCAGTATGCTGCCATTGAGCTGTTAAGCAGGAAGTAAATGAAAAGATCAAATCTGTTTTGAAATATGACAGTCGCACCGATTGCAATTAACATGGCCATGGGGATGGCAAATTCAAGGCCCACAAACAGGCATACGGTCATGGCGCCTGAAGCAAGAGGAATACCATAATAGAATGATGAGGGCGATATGGGAAAATGTGAATAATGTGTCATGGATTCAGCAAGAGATGCTGATAATCTGGCAATGAAAAAAAAGGTTATTAAAATGGTGGCGAAAAAGAGGAGGTTCTTGTTGTTTTTGAGAGCAGATTGGCTTTGATGATGAATATGGAGGATATATGCCGTCATTAGGATGCACAGGATTATCAGTGCAGCTCCGACGCAACTTACTAATATTTGTCCCTTTTTTTTCCGTGCAGGAGAGGCTTTTAGTTTTTGAAGCTGGGCTTCGGTAACCCTTTCACCCTCGCGTAAGAGCATTTCTCCTGCCTTTATTTTGCTCATCGTTGGCTTGATTTCTTCAGCAGTCTTTTTTTTCCGTTCCTCGGATTCGCTTTTGTTAAAGGTTATATTGGGCTGGATGAGTCTTTGTGTAAAATCCACAACCATGTTTCGCAAGGTATAATTATAATTTTTGAGGAGGGGTTGGCCGACAATTCTGACCATGGTTTTGGCCTGGTCAAGACCGTAATATTGCTTTAATTTGTGAACAACTTTTTCTGTTTTTGTTGCGATATCCCTTAAAATTATTCCTTTATGGGTTTCTCTGAGAAGCAGTTTTTTGTTTGTAACAACACCGTTTTCCAATATTTTTGTTAAAATCATGGAGATAAGGCTTGTCAGGTCATGTGAAAAAGCTTCCTTTTGTAAGATCTTATATGCACCGTCGCTGACAGGAATGCCGATATTTTTCTCAAAGTCTGCCTTCTTTTGCCAGATAAGGTAGTTAAGGGATGTTTTTTTCTTTATGTTACCGGTTGAAGCGGTCTTGGATTGTTTTAATGCATTTTTACTTTGGTTTTTTTCAGCATCAATAATCGTCCGAAGCTCATCAAAGGCTGATTTCACCTGTTGGTTCATTTTGTCGATAAGGGTTGCATCATAATCGTAAACCGTCAAAACCTTTTCCAACTCCAGCCTGCGGTTGGCTTCTGTGGCTTCCTTGTCTTCTAATAAAAAATCTTTTGTGGCTTTGATATTCCCCCTGGCAACATCCCCGACTCCGTAAGTATGCTCTTTGATAACAAGGTTCGGATAAAGGAATATGGTGAAAAATATGGAAACACTTATTAGAATGCCCCAGCGAACATAGTTGCTGGCGCCAAAGAGCTCACCTAAGGATATTTTGCTTTTTTCGATATTCATTACAAGTTACGTGTTATTGATTTTGCTTGGTGCAATAGTTGCCACTTAGCATAAGCCTATTAAAATAGGCTGAGTAAAGCAAACAAAAGTTTGAAGGGTGTTAAACCCGAAAAAACCTTTGAAAACCAGAATGTTAAATTCGATACTATTTATTTTTACTGGCATCCAGATCTTCATATGCTTTGATAATTCCCTGTACCAGTCCATGCCGTACAACATCTTTTTTTGAAAAAAAGACGATCTTTATCCCCTCTATTCCTTGTAAGATATTCTTGGCTTCAATAAGGCCCGAAGGCTTCTCAACAGGAAGGTCAATCTGGGTAATGTCACCCGTGATGACCGCTTTGGAATTGAATCCAAGCCTGGTCAGGAACATCTTCATCTGTTCAGAAGTGGTGTTTTGGGCTTCATCTAAAACAATGAAAGAATCGTTTAAGGTTCGGCCCCGCATGAAAGCAAGGGGCGCAACTTCTATAACACCTTGATCTGTCAGGTTCGACACTTTTTCGAAGCGCATCATATCGTGAAGCGCATCGTAAAGTGGTCTTAGATAGGAATCTACCTTTTCCGCAAGATCTCCGGGTAAAAAACCGAGCGCTTCACCCGCTTCCACCGCCGGTCTGGTGAGAATTATTCGGTCAACCTCACCTTTTGAAAGTGCCGCAACCGCCATGGCCATGGCAAGATACGTTTTACCTGTTCCTGCAGGCCCGATCCCGAAAACCATATCAGAGCTGCGGATGGCGTCAATATATTCTTTTTGGGCACGGCTTTTAGGAATTACAGAGCGCTTTTTTGAGGTAACGTAGACCGTATCCAAAAAAATGTCTTTGAGGTTAATGTGGTCATCTTCGCTCAGAATCCTGACTGCATAATCGACATCGTTAGGATAAATGGGAAAACTATTTTCTAATAGGCCATAAAGTTGATTGAGTATGTTTTTCGCCAGGCTTGATGCAATACTATCTCCCTGAATAAATACCGTGTTACCTCTGGCATTAATTGATACATCTAATGCGTCCGCAATTCTTTGAAGGTTGCTGTTAAATTCGCCGAAAAGCTGCCTTGCCAGTTCTATGTCAGAAAAAGTTAACCTGGATTGATTATTTTCGGAAATTTTACCCATATTGTTGGATTGAGCCGGCCAATATTGACGGTTTCGTAAAAAGCCCAACTTCTGCGTTGTGCTGCATTTCGTAATCATTCAACGTACGATAAGTACGCTTCATAATTACAAAATTTGCACGCCTTGAATTTGAACTTTTTACGAAACCGTCTAAATCGGAATTTTTACGAGTTCATCAATATTTGATTAGATAATTATCCATATCATAACTTTTTAAAAGATTGCAAACTACAATTTAGAGTAAAAGCGAAAAAGAAAAACACCTTGACTCAAAATTCCGGCTTTGTTAGTTTGAGTACCTGAAATTAAATATAAATTTTGATTTTTTAATTTTATTTGTACTTTTATATTTTATTCAAAATAATTTTTATATTTCTTTCTGCCATAGCATCAACAGGCGATTTCATGATGGTGTGCCGTGAATTTTTTTGATATTATAGTTGTAGTTATTTTAAGTTATTGCGTGATAAGGGGCATTTTCAGAGGACTTGTAAAGGAGTTGTTTTCTCTAATCGGCGTACTCGGGGGCTTCTATGCCGCTTATACCTACTACATGGTGCTTGCAAAACCCTTATCAAGATGGATTGCCAATACCGGATACCTTAACATATTGAGTTTTTTGATTATTTTTTGTTTTGTCTTCATTATTATCAGCATCCTGGGTATAATCATCCATTATATACTTAACATAGCATTTTTAGGTTGGGTTGATCGTATTTGCGGGGCGGGATTCGGCACCGTGAAAGGGATACTGATTGCCTCGGTTATATTGATTACCCTCACCACATTTCTCCCCAAGGGCGCACCTGTTATCAAAGATTCACTTCTTTCTCCCCATGTGGCATTGGTCGCTGAAAAGATGGTCAAAGTCGTTCCCAAAAACATGAAACATACTTTTATTACCAAAATAACTGAATCAAAAAAAGTCTGGAACAAAAAAAAGTAGAACAATAGGTTTTATAATTTCGGATCATCTCTCGATTAGTTGTAGCTAATTAAGGCAAGTCAAGTGAATAATCTTCAAGTGAGTCGGTGTAGTTACAAAGGGTTCAAGGGGTCTCAGAAAACAAACACTTGAATCCTTGGACCCTCTTCTCCAACTAAATTGGAGAAGAACCTTATTTATAACCTAACCGCCAAATTTCGTTCAGGCGAGGCTGGCAGTGTGGAGGCGAATCAAATTGGAAATCGATGCCATAATCGAATTGATTGAAACATTAAGAGGGGAAAACGGATGCCCATGGGACAAGAAACAGACTCCTCGAACCATAGCGGTTTACCTGGTAGAGGAGATATACGAACTTGTCGATGCAATTGAATCAGGAAACCATGATAATGTCTGTGAAGAGCTTGGAGATGTATTGTTTCATATACTTTCCCTCACCGTTCTGTTCCGGGAAATGGGACATTTTGATATAAAGGACGTTGTGGATGTTAATACCGAGAAAATGACCCGTCGCCATCCCCATGTTTTCGGCAAGGACAGGGTCGGCAGTGCTGAAGAGGTCAGGGTGCGATGGCATAAAATTAAAATGAAAGAAAAACAAAACGTTCCAGACTCTTCGATTTTAGATTCGGTTCCTGCCAGCCTTCCGGCCCTGATGCGTGCTCACAGAATTTCCGAGCGTGCCGCAAAAACAGGATTTGACTGGAGTGACATTTCCGGTGTTATGAAAAAGGTTGAAGAGGAATGGACTGAATTGAAAACCGAGCTGAAGGGACAAATTAAGTCCCCAAAAGATCAGGATATTTTAGCTCTGGAATTTGGAGATGTCCTTTTCACGCTTGTAAATTTGGCTCGGTTCGCGAATATCCATCCTGAAATCGCCTTGAAAGACTCCACAAAAAAGTTTGAAAAGCGATTTAAGCATATGGAAAAACAGATTTCAAAGAGTCAAAGGGAGATGGAATCGTTTTCTCAGGATGAGTTGAACGGATTGTGGGAGGAAGCTAAGAGTAAAATAGATTAGCCCGAAATTGTCATTAAGGTTTTATCTGGACCTTTATAAGGTCTCTCCGGGTTAAGACGAATAGGCTGCATAATATTTCCTGATAAATTTCGCGTGGCTTTCAAAGGCGATTTCAGGCAGTTCATCATAATAAAAACTGGCTGCATCTTCTGCATCATCGCCGGCGACAAGGTTGCCGGTATAACTTTTAACAAGAAATCCGATCATTAGGACTGTGTGATACTGGGCGCTGGGATTTGAGGAGACTCCGAGGAGCATGTTGATCTGGCCTGAAAGCCCTGTTTCTTCTTTAAGTTCTCTTAAAGCCGACTTTTCAGGGGTTTCGCCAAGCTCCATGAAACCGCCAGGAAGGCACCAGAACCCTTTTTTGGGCTCAACGCTCCTTTTTACGAGAAGCACCCTGTTCCTGTTATCCACCACAACAAGGCAAGTGGCGGGTATGGGGTTTTCATAAAGGGGTTCATTACAATGCTCACAGAAAAGACGCAGGCAACCTTCAAAAATCTTTTCTGTGAGTTTTGTGCCGCAAAAATGGCAATAATTTTTTTTTCGCATAGTTAATCGTCGAAATCTCCCTCCGGACCCTTGTCGGAAGTTATAGACGCTGCCCGTTTGACAATTTTTGATAGAGTCCATTCATCAGGGTCTTCAATTCTGTTCGCTTTCTTACCTGGATCATATGTTCCGGCCTCAAGAATCGCATTGATGGCAAGGGAGGCTGTATCCTCAGCATTAAAGACATTTACAAGCATGTTATAAACAAAATCTTCAACCCTTTCGACCATTCTTGCTCTAACCGTTTCTGTCTGTCCAAGAAGCTTGTTTTCAAACGGAAGATTGAGTTTTTTATAGTCCCCACCTTTTAGTCCTTTTGATTCTGCATATGCAGCCATTTCTTGCCATATCTTATCGGTGACACCTTGTTCTTTAACCTTAATGAAGTTGCCGTCATCGTCGAGTATAGCATTGCCGTAATCGTTGACCTCAAGGCCCCAGGAAATCATCTGGAGGGCTGTGGCCACATTTGCCTTGGTGGTTCTGGTTTGTGCCGCTATTTTTCTCAGCCTGTCGGAGCTGTTCCCGGATGTTCCATGCTGGGCTCCAGAAATATTATAATTGGCCAAAGCTTCATGGATTTCGGCGGTTAAATCGATCTGTATTCCCTGATCGCTTTCTTCAATGCCATGGGTCGTTCCATTGTTTAAGGCGATCCAATCCGGAAAAATGTTATGGGCGTTAAGACCCTGTATAAGGAACAGAGCCTCATCCACAGTTGAGAGCCCTGACTTCCCTTTAATTTCGCCTACTTCGGTTTCAAGGCCAGCCCATTCAGGCACAAAGGGATTCAGTTCCAGGTTGGCTATCAGGTTCTGGTCATCTGGCAGATGAGATGCATCGATGGCAATTGAGGTCATACCAGCCTCAAACAAGGTTGGAATCTCTATCTTGGCATCATCAACGTCCTGATCGTTCTTGATTCCATAATGATCGGCGTGAATCGCTACGGGGATGGTGATGCCCAGTTCATTGCAGAATGCATCGACCTGGCGGGTAATATTCCAGTAATTTACAGCGCAATAGGCATTGGCGCCCCCCTCTGACTTGGCGATCTCTATAATTAAAGCAGCATTAGCTCTTTGGGCTGCCATAAGTGCTCCACGAATCACGAAACTGTTTCGTCCATTGGCAGCCATGGCAATGGCATTATTTTTTGAGAGCATGGCCTGGTCTATAAACTTTCCACTTACAATCAAGGCTTTTGAGTTTGGAAAGAGATTTTTCACGTTGGGCGGACGGCCTACCTCAAGCGCAATTTCAAAATCTGAAGAAGGGATGACTCTTTTTTCAGACATAGCTTAACCTCCTTTTACAAGGTTTACGGCGAATGCCATAGATTATTCATGGATATCATGATTTTTTGATCTAACATCGTTTAAAATATCAATTATTTCCTGTTTGTATGAAAGGGGCGCACATATTTCACCCCATCCCATTTGAAATTGGAACAATCCGTCATAAGCAGTATCATAAAATGATCGAATCATGTGGGGAATGTTCTGTTCATTCAAGATGGAGTCGATCAGCTGAGCCTCAATTATATTCTCCAAAATTGCGACATTGATAAATTCATGCTTATCTATTTCTCTCATATCAGAATCCTGGTTAGAAACGTTCGATGAGTTTATCTATCAGGTAGGAGCTTTCCCGCATTGCTTGCTCGCTGAAAGGGCCAAACCAGTCTGCAATTTTTCTAAATTCAGAGCTAAACACATCTTTATCACCCGTTTCAATCATTGCAAGATTTTCTGATAGAGATGTAAGAAAGTCTTTCAGGAGAGTAAGCCGTTCCGGTGATGCGAAGATGATTTCAGAGTAAAGCGATGGGTCCTGGGCGAAAAGCCGGCCGACCATCCCCAACTCCAGGCGGTATATCGGGCTGGAAAATTCAAGGGTGCGTGACAAGTCGACATGCCTGCGTCTCAGAAATTGGCCGAAGGCAAAGGTGGCAAAGTGTCGCAGTGTTTGAACTATTGACATGACTTCGTCATGCTCCTTGGCACTCACTTGCAGGATAATGCTTCCCCAAACGCTGAATTGATCAATAAGCCATTTACAGGCAGGTAGATTTCTGCCTGGTGTGACTACGACGATCTGTTTATCCATGGTTGAAGTTGTTGGACCGAAGAGGGGGTGTAAACCGACCACCGGACCCTCATGGGAGCCAAGCATGGCATTTAAGGGGGATTCTTTTATACTGGTGATATCAGCAAGAACACAATTAGCGGGAAGATGGGGCCCGAGTCTATCGGCGACGGCATTGGTTACTTCAATTGGAACACTGATAATAGCCAGTTCGATTCCTTCGCAAAGTTTGTCAGCATTCGGCCAGTCATGACGGTCAAGGATGCGTATGTTGTAACCGGCATCAGCAAACCAATTATGAAAGTATTGTCCCATACTTCCCAAGCCTCCGACGAGAAGTACGGTTGCTCCGGCACGGACGCCTTTTTGAGCCAGGCGAGCGGTTTGCTCAACACGTGACTGGCGGAGAATACGCCGATAAAGATCTTCGATATAATCCGGATCAAGTTCCGCTTCGGCTCCCTGAATACGGCGCTGGGAGAGGAGGTCTTCTTCCCGGGCCGGGTGGTAAACAGGCAGGTTGTGGGCCTTTTTTAGAGAAACGACGCGTTCGACCTCTGCCTGGCGTTTTCCAAGCAGTGAAACGATTTCTCGGTCAATATTATCGAGTTGCCGCCTCAGGATCTCAAGTTCTTGTTCCACGTTATCGCTGACTCGACTTCCTGTCGGCGTGGAATTCGGTTGTTTAGTATCATTGTTTTCCATAATTTTAAGCGGGCATCCAGCATTAAATTCAACTTCTTACGAGATGGTCAAATCAGATGCGTTAAATATCCGGGTCGGTTATTTAACAGAGCCGGGTGGTTTCCGGAAGCCATAAGGTCGAGACCTTTGCAAAACGCCCCCTTTTGTCCAATTTCTGTGCCTGCCCTGTGAAATGCGAAGCCTATTTCTCTGGGGTCAGGCTCAACATTTTGCTCGCAGAGAAGCTTTAGCTTTATCCTCAAAATACTCTATGTATTCGTGCCTGCCCCGTAGGTCCGGAAGATCGTACGGGGTGGTTAAAATTTTCGCCTTCCTTGAACTTGAACAAAATTGAGCATTTTTCGAAGGTCGCAGGTCAGGGTTTATATCATTTTCAACAAGTGTTTGGCAAGTGGAAGTTGTGGAACTTGTAGAATTTTGTGGAAAAGAACAATGGTCTGGCACTGTAATGATTTGAGGTTGTAGATGTCAGTCAATGCAGGGGCTTACATTTGATTAAAATAATATTAAAAATCTTGTGCAGGTTTAACTTGCCTTTGCAGTCAAAAAATCGTAAACATTAATCAATCATTCAACAACTATAGTGTTTAAGAGTTAGATATGAAGCCGATTAACATAATTGTCATCCTGATTGCAGCCATCTTTTTATGGTCATGCGGGTTAAAGACGGGTTTAGTAAAGATCGATCCCGAAGATCAGCTTTTTTATATGGCTGAAAAAAAATTTCAGAAAGAATCCTATGAAGAGGCCCTTGAAGCTTTCAATGAGTATCTTTTCCGATATCCAGATAGACCCTTGGCCAGTGCAGCTTTGTTGAAGATAGGTGATATCCACAAAGCCCTTGGAAATCATGCCAAAGCGCGTAATGTCTATAAACGTTTGATAGCCGAGTATCCGGACAGCCCTTTTGTTTCCGATGCAAAAATTAAAATAATTGTCACTTTTTACAACCAGGGTGAATATTCAGAAGTTATTGACCGGGCTGCCATTTTTCTTAAAAAGGCTGTTTCCATGGATAACATTATCAGAACATACGTGTTGCTGGGTGATACTTATTTGGCAATGGATTCTCCGACAGATGCTGTTAATTACTATGCCATTGCCTATAGCAAATCCGAGGACCCGGAAAAGAAGATTGTCATAGGAAAGCTGATAGAGGCCATCCGAAAGCTTGGTTCTGAAGAAATTGTATTTCTTTTAAGACGTCTGGAAGACATGCTTCCAACAGGCTTTCTTATGTACCAACTTGGGATAAAAAATGCCGAGGAAGACAAATACGATGAGGCTTTGAAAGTTTTGTCGGTGTTCATTGAAAAGTTCCCGGACCATGAGAATGTGCAGCAGGCAAAAAGCCTGATAGCGGAAATTAATAAAAAATCCATCTATAGTCGTTACACCATAGGATGTTTATTCCCATTAAGCGGCTTTTATAAAACCTACGGCAAGAGGGCATTAAAGGGTGTTGAACTTGCCCTGAGTCAATTCAGTTCCCAAAACACACAACCTTCCATCAAGCTAATAATAAAAGATACAGGATCTGATCCTGTTAAGACTGTCCTGGCCGCAAAAGAACTGTTTGATGAAAACATTGCTGCCATTATCGGCCCAATTATCACGGCCGAATCCGCTGCTCTTGAGGCACAGGATAAGGGGATTCCGATAATTACGTTAACCCAGAAAGACAATATCACTGATATCGGAGACTATGTTTTCAGAAATTTTTTCACCCCGGAAATGCAGGTTAAGGCTCTGGTATCTTATGCCGTCGAGAAGCTTGGGCTAAACACTTTTGCAATTCTTTATCCCGATGAAAATTATGGTAAAATCTTTATGAATCTTTTTTTGGGATGAGGTGATCGCCAATGGGGGAAAAGTTGTCGGTGTAGAATCATACGATTCGGCGAATACCGATTTTGCCGGTCCCATTAAGAAACTGGTGGGTCTTTACTATGAAGTTCCTGAAGATCTTCGAGAAACGGTCGTACCGATTCCTGATGATGAAAACAAAATTATTGAAAATATTGAAGATGAAGAGAATGAAATTGATGAGGAACCCAAAGCATTTGTTGATTTCGATGCCATCTTCGTTCCCGATGCCCCCAAAAAGGCAGGTCTTATCATTCCACAATTGGCTTTTTATGATGCCGGCGATACGCATCTATTAGGAACCAATCTGTGGCATTCCGCCAGTTTGAT
>PVMS01095681.1_pt1 | contig 13316 bp, 10 predicted proteins | sample 1853461 | NCBI WGS metagenome assembly PVMS01 (sample SAMN08582032, study PRJNA380276) | Marine sediment metagenome, whole genome shotgun sequencing project. | isolation source: ocean sediment barecode stripped | collected 2017 | reverse complement strand
GTTTTTCCTTAAAAACTTTCTCAAATTTCTCCACCTTGGGATTAATGACAACCCGGCAATATCCCTGATTGGGATTGTTTTCAAAGTATTCCTGGTGGTAACCTTCGGCTTTGTAAAAAGCTTCAAAGGGTACAACCGTGGTTACAATTGGGTCTGCCCAGATACCCTCTCCCCCAAGCACATCAATCACATGCTCCACCAGGGACTTCTGTTCCTCATTGTGATAAAATACGGTAGATCGGTACTGGGTTCCCACATCGGCACCCTGACGGTTTAAGGTAGTCGGATCGTGCGTTTTAAAGAATATCTCAAGCAGTTCGCTGTAGGTTACCTGACTTGGATCAAAGGTGATCTGAACAACCTCCGCATGGCCTGTTAGTCCGGAAGTCACCTGCTTATAGTCGGGATTTGGAACATCGCCACCCGAATATCCGGATTCAGCAGAATAGACTCCATTCACACGCTCAAATATGGCTTCTACACACCAGAAACAACCTCCGCCAAAGGTTGCCTGTTCTTTATTTTCTTTCATACCAATTTTCCCCCACAAAGTTAAAGTTAAAAGTAGGTTCGCAAATATTATTAAAGTGTATTTTTTCATTGCTTCATTTCTATGGTCCCTCTACTATAACATGGGGCCATCTGTTTTGTTTGAAGGTGGTAAACATCGGTTTTTCGTTGTAACTTTATATCATGCACGAGGCATCCTACTATCATCCAAGAGAAAAAAAGAGAGTCCAGTGTATGCTGTGCCCACACAAGTGTATAATCGAGCCGGAGCATTATGGCAAGTGCAGGACAAGGGTTAACCATGGTGGAAAACTATTTACCGAGAGTTATGGAGTGCTTTCGGCGATCTCTACCGACCCCATAGAGAAAAAACCACTTTATCACTTTCACCCGGGCCAGTCCATACTCTCCATTGGTAGTTTTGGTTGTAACATGACTTGCAATTTTTGCCAGAATTGTGAGATATCCCAGATTGATGAACGGATTCTTTCCCATCACCCTTCCCGGGATCCTGAGGATATTGTGAGTAAGGCTCTCCTCCATCAGAACAATCTGGGGCTTGCATATACTTACAATGAGCCCACAATATATTATGAATATATGATCAGGTGTGCCGTGCTGGTAAGTGAACAAGACCGACTCAACGTAATGGTAACCAATGGCTATATCAATGGTCCCCCGCTGGAAGGGCTATTTCCTTTAATGGATGCTTTTAATGTAGACCTGAAATCCTTTCGCAATGAGTTTTATAAAAAGACATCAGGTGCCACGCTGACCCCTGTACTTGACACTATCGAGAAGATCGCTGGTTCGGGGAAACACCTGGAACTCACATTTCTGATCATCCCCGGCCTTAATGATGATGAGCTGGAATGGAGTGATATGATTCAATGGATTGAAGCGCATTGTGGTTCTGATACGGTGTTGCATGTAAGCCGATACTACCCCAGGCATCAGATGAATACTCCACCCACTCCGCTAAGAACCATAGAGCGTTTCATTCAGATGTCGGAGGAAAAGCTGCACCATGTTTATCCTGGTAATACTCCTCAATTGACCAGTAATACCTATTGTCCGGGTTGCGGATCGCTGCTTATCGAGCGTTTTCTATATAGCTCAACAACCACCGGGTTGGATCAAAAGGGACATTGCTCAAACTGTAACTACAAGATTAATGGAGTTTTTAATACTTTAAAGTTATGAAAACCAGAGAAGCAGTTGTAGAAGGACGATTCTACCCGGACACAGCAAGTAAAATATTCAGTCAGATCAGTGCGATCGAGCAAAGGGATCGCTTTCCCGTTGATGAGTTTTCTACGGACCGGATTTTTGGAGCCGTACTTCCCCATGCGGGTCATCTCTATTCAGGTTACCAGACCGTTCCGTTTTTTAAGGTACTCAACCGCATGGGTAAATATCCCGACACCTTTATCATTGTTCATCCCAATCATTCCGGTCTTGGAAGTGACCTGGCTGTAAATGATGCGGATTTTTGGTCCAACTCCATTGGTAATATCCCCCTGGACCGGGATTTTGCAAATGCACTGGCGTTGCCTTTTGACAGCCTGGCCCATGACCGTGAGCACTCTGCTGAGGTGATTCTCCCATTTTTACAGTACTTCTTACCGGACATCTCTTTTTCAATTGTTCCTATCTGTATGCTTGACCAGGGGCACCAAAGTGCTTCCATAGTGGCAGAAAGAATACGGCAAGCAGAGCAAAAAACCGGGCGGTGCATTTTGGTGATTGCATCATCTGACTTTTCACATTTTTCAACACCCCAGGAAGGCGAATTTAGGGATCAACTTGTTCTTGATAAGATTATTGCAAGAAAACCTGCAGCAGTTGAAAAAGTTGTAAAACAGAACCATATATCAGTATGTGGCTTTGGACCCATCATGACTCTAATGGAGTATGCCGGAGCAATGGAACCGAACTATCAGATTAAAATCCTGGCCCGCGGACACTCTGGAGAGGTACACCCTTCCAGGGAGGTGGTTGACTATATTTCAATGATCATGTACCAATGACACTGACATATCGAGAGAGAATTGAACTGCTTCACCTGGCCAGAGAGGCCATTGTAAATGCTATAGAGCCTGGATTAAGAGTGGATCAGGGTTCTCCTCCTGCCGAATCCCTGTGTATACCAGCCGGTGCTTTCGTTTCTGTCTATGTAAAAGGAAATCTAAGGGGTTGCATTGGCACTTTTTCTGATGAGGAACCTCTTTTTAAAAATGTCCGTGTTATGGCTGTGTCCGCTGCCACCAATGATTCAAGGTTCTCTCCTGTTGGTTCGGATGAGCTGGAGCTTCTGAACATAGAGATCTGCGTCCTTACTCCCAAAATCCCTGTTTCAGATATTTCTGAGATAACTATCGGGCTAGATGGGATATTCATGGAGCGGGGCTTAAACAGAGGGACTCTATTACCACAAGTTGCGACCAAACAGCATTGGTCTCTGGATGAATTCCTTGGCAATTGTGCCAAATATAAAGCCGGCATTGGATGGGACGGATGGAAAAGTGCTGACCTTTACAGGTACAGAGCCATCATATTCAGTTCAGAAGATTATACCTGAAATTGTTAAGAATCTTTAAATAATACGAAGTTCTTCGTAAATTAATTGTGATTACGAAATACTTCGTATATATTTGGTACGAAATACTTCGTATAATGACACGAAAACCAACTGAATCTGAACTTGAAATTATGCAACTGCTCTGGGAATGTGGCCCTTTAACTGTCAGACAGCTCAATGATAAACTTAATGAGCATCGACGTGTAGGCTATACAACCACACTGAAGATCATGCAGATTATGACAGACAAAGGATTACTTACCAGGAATACTGAACATCGATCCCACGTCTATTCCCCCACCCTGCTTCCGGGGGAGGTTCAAACGACTGTTCTGGACCACATTATTAAGACAGTCTTTAATGGGAACAGATCTGATCTGATACTTCAGGCCCTGGGGAGTCATAAGGCCACTTCGGATGAATTGAGCGAGATCAAGGAACTTATTAAAAAGCTGGAGGATAAGTAATATGGAATTGATTACCATCACCGGGAATTGGATTATAGCCTTAGGTAAAACCATACTTCACAGTTTATGGATGGGCCTGCTGGTTTATTCCATTCTCAGACTCCTGCTCTTCTCCATACCTGACCGGTTTTCCAACCTGAGGTACAGAATTACGCTGATCTCCATTGTTTTACTGCTGGGATCAGTAGCACTCCTTTTCTTATTGATCTACTCACCCGGGGAGCCACTTCCGGACACCATCCCGGTTTTAGGAACAGAGCTGGCCTTCTCGTGGCATCTGGCTGAGCCTGGAATAGGTTCAGGAGGAATCAAATTGCACCTGTTTTTCATTATATGCAGTTATCTCTATTTTGTGGGCATCACTGTTATGTTGATCCGGTCGACCACCTCATTTTACCATCTCCGGCTTATAAAAAGAAGTGGTAATCCTGTGGATGCCGAATGGTATGCAAAATTCCTACACTTAAAAAAACGCATTAATATAAAGCGGAAAGTAACATTGATGGAATCTGATTGGCTCAATGTGCCATCCCTGGTTGGTTTTTTTAAACCTGCCATCATCGTTCCTGCCGGGATGTTAACTCAACTCTCCAATAGTCAGGTTGAGAGTATCCTGATGCATGAGCTTTTTCACTTAAGAAGGTTTGATTTCCTTGTGAATGTTTTACAGCTCCTGGTGGAAAGTGTCTTTTTTTACAACCCCTTTGTTTGGAGTATATCAAATCAGATCCGCATTGAAAGAGAAAAATGCTGCGATGACAGCGTTTTAAAAGTATGCGGAGATCCCCTCAGTTATGCAAAGGCGCTTTATCACCTGGCCGGCCAGCAACATCAACCGATCTCATCCCTTGCTCCAGGAGCCGGCGGAACAGATCAGTTTCAATTATTATCACGTATAAAGAGAATCATAAATAAAAACAACATGAAAAAGAATATCCGCGAAAGACTTTATTCTCTCCTTCTTCTGATGGGAGGTATTGTAATCCTTCTGACCATTTCTGGATTCAGTTCGGGCTTCTCCATTGTGAAGCATCATGAATCCCTGTCAGTGCCGGAGGAAACTGGGTCGCCAGCTAATAGTACAGAAAAACTTTTGCCTCCTGATGCATTGGACACAATCCCGGAAATCAGCCAGGAAGAGTTAGCAGAAATTAAGCGCGAAGTTAAGGAGGAGGTAAAAAGGGCAATGGCAGAGGTTGACTGGGACGAGATAAAAAGAGAGATTGAGATCGCCAGAGCCGAAGCTATGGAAAGCATTGATTGGGAAGAGATTAAAGTGGAAATGGAAATGGCAAAAGTACAGATGGATTCCTTGATGAAAGATGTGGATCTTGATTTTGATTTTGATTTTGATTTTGATTTTGATATGGATGATTTGAAAATCGAATTAGAAAATGCAATGAAAGAATTAGAGGAGATCGATTTAGAAGAGATCAGATAACCTATGAAAGAGGGAAATGACCTGGTGGATTAACTCCTGAGGAATTGGATTTCTCCAATTATTTGGATTTTAAATATAATGCTCTATATTTGCCTTCCTGAGTTATAAACTAACTACAGTCAGATATTCACTAACCCTGAAACTAAATCTGTGATAGAAAATCCCGGTTCTTCTGAGCCGGGATTTCTTTTTGCAGATAATATTACCAGATAAATTGCTGATTTACTTTCTGTTACACACACATTAATTACTGCGTAAAAATTACACTTACGGTTTTTGGCACTGAATTTGAATATCTAGTAGCAAAGATGTTAAACAAATAAAACCGGGAAATCATGAAAACTAAACAATACACCACCGCAATGCTGATCGCCATGATTTTTGCTACTGCATCCATCCAGGGCCAAACAGCACGTCGTCCCGTTACCAAAGAGACCAAAGAAAGAACAACCCAGAAACAAACGGTGCAAACCAAACAACCTGTTCGCCATGTTCAGACTAAACAGGTTCAGCAGCGTCAGAGAACCACACAACCAGCACGCCAGGTTCAGACTAAACAGGTTCGCCAGGTTCAGACTAAACAGGTTCGCCAGGTTCAGACTAAACAGGTTCAGCAGCGTCAGAGAACCACACAACCAGCACGCCAGGTTCAGACTAAACAGGTTCAGCAGCGTCAGAGAACCACCCAGCCGGTTCGCCAGGCTCAGATCAATCCGGTGCAGCGTCAGAGAACAGTTCAAAACTCCAATAAGAATGTCAGCATCACCACTGGTCATAATCCAAAAAGCAACTACCGCAAGCCCGATTATAAGGTTTACAATGGGCATTATAGTCACAATAAAGCGAATAAATATGCTGCTAAACGTTACTATGGAGGACACCATTATCACTATGCATATCCAACCAAAAAGGCAAAGTTTTACTATCACCATGAAACTTATCTGCACAATTACAATGTTCTTTACTATCCAACCTATACTAATACCTACTGGAACAGGAGCATGTATCGCAACTATCGCAGGTGGTATCCCGAATTCAACTGGAGCTATAATTATGGACACAGAATCAACACCATCTCCGTTTTTGATGCCAAATACAATCTGGGTGAAGTGGCCACGGTATACGGAAGAGTATATGCTACCTGGCACAATGAGGAAACCGGAGATTACCTGCTTTTCTTCGGAGGAGATTTTCCCTACCAGCAGTTTACTGTGGTCCTTCCAGAACGTATTGCACGTAAATTCAGCTGGAGACCTGAGCGATACTTCCTGGGAGAACACATTACCATTACAGGATTGATCACTACGTTTGACGGTAATCCGGAGATCCTGGTAAAGGATAAGCACCAGATGGGAATATACTAGGATTGGTCCAGGAACACATGAAGAAAAGCCGCCCCCAGGGGCGGTTTTTTTATGGATCCAGGGGTAAAATGGAGGAGGCCCTGAGAATGGAGTAGGCTGTGAAATAACCCAGACCTCCGTTATCGATGTTTGTACTGATATTAGCTGGAGGTCCAGAAAACAAAGGATTATTCCCAAAAACAGCAGACTGAGCATCGAGTATAAATTGATAGTAAGGTTGTTCAATGCTACTCAGTTCCAGGGTGATGGTATCTCCAGGTTGTAAAGCCTCGCGGGGATCTTCATCAGAAAGAAATCCCACAGGAAGTCCATATAGATAACTATCATTAAAAAAATCATCTGACTGGACCGAGTACTTAATCAGTGTATCCGCAAGCAAGTCACTGTTCCTCCAGATCTTAAATCCATACCAATCCTGTGTCGGAGGATCCAAAGCATACATAAAGACCTGATAACCGCTGACAAATGGTGACGTAAAATAGCCCAGATTGATGGAGTCAAGCTCAGCACCCCCAGGCATCATACTTTCAGAACGATAGGTTTCATCGTTCCCGTCTCCGTCGATATCCACCTGCCTGATCCGGAGGCTGTAGTTTGTACCGGGAACACCCCGGAATGCTGAAGGTGTGCGGTAGACACCAGGTATGGTATCACGCTCCTCCAGAACAATAAACTGATTGTCAAATTCCAGCTCCACCACCGCATCCGAAACCGTAGGGGCCGGGTTATTAAAAAAGTAATCACTTGATGTTGTCAGCGTTACCTGGTGCCTGACAGAATCGGTGGTTATTTCTCCGTATACAATCAGCCTTGTATAGGTAGAGTCAAGCTCGATATCGACAATCTCTGTACATGACGCCAGACCCATGATCACAATCATCAAAACAAACATCCATATTTTCCCAGAACTCTGTCGCATTAGAATTTAAAATTATAGGTGATGGCCGGAATAACTGAAAACAGATAAGTCATCTCAGCATAAGTAAGATTGGGATCCTGACTATCCTGGACAAAGTTCAGGGTCCATACATTTTTACGGGCATACGCATTGTAGGCTGAGATTACCCACTCCCCCTTCCACCTTTTCCCGGGTTTATCTTTACCCCTGATGGTAATTGACATATCCAGCCTGTGATAATCGGGAAGCCTGTACACATTTCTCCCGGTATATACAGGAAGTATATTGCCCAACACCTCATACCTGCCCGATGGCAGGGTAAAAGGAATTCCTGTTGAGTAAATCCAGTTTGCAGCAAAATCTATTCTTGGACTAAGATTATAAGAGAGTACTATAGCCAGATCATGGGGTTTATCATATGGTGCGGCGTAGGGATTTCCATCATTTATCTCCGGAATTTCACGCATGGTCCGGGAATAGGTATAACTGACCCAGCCTGAAAATTTAGCAATCTCATACTTCACATAAAATTCTGCACCATATGAGGTTGCTTCGCCAATCCTGAGTTCACCATCCAACATGGGATTGAGAAGCAGCTGGGCGTTATCCCTAAAATCAATTGCGTTGGACATCTTCTTATAATAGAGCTCAACTGATGATTCAATTTTATTGTCTTTGAAGTTTCTGAAATAACCCACCGCCACCTGGTCTGAAATCTGGGGTTGTATATTGGGAGAAACAGGGAACCAGATATCCAGGGGAGTACCTGCGGAAGAGTTACTGGCCTTCTGCATATACTGGCGCGTTCTGGAATAACTTGCTTTCAGTGAGTTTTTATCATTCAGTGTATAATTGGCAGCAAGTCTTGGTTCAAGTCCATGATAGAGGTTGTAAAAATCCCATGCTTCATACCTGGTTGAGTCAACTACCTGATAATGTTCGTCATAGGAAAACACTATAGACGGTCCAATATTGTAAAACATCGAATACCTGAGGCCATATCTCAGTGCAAATCGTTTCCCGAAACTTGATTCACCTGAAAAATAGAGCCCGTTTTCCAGCGCCTGATTATTTGGCAAAGCCGATACATTATCGTTCCCTTCCTGATCCTGTACTTCAATCTTGCCTGGTTTTATAATGTGGTAGAAGCTCGACATACCATAACGGAAGGTATGTTCAGGTGATGGATACCAGATAAAATCTCCTTTAAAACCATAATCTTCAAGGAAAGAGAGCCAGTTAAAATAAGGTGTTGACCCCTCAGGGGTTCCCAGGTCATAAAAGTAGTGTGAATTGACAAGTGTGAAATTGCTGAATAGTTTTTTACTGAAAAGATGGTTCCATCTGAAACTGAACGTCCGGTTCCCGAAATACATACCCGCAAAATCATTGGCAAATACATCTTTACCATAATAGCCCGAGAGAAAGATCCTGTTCTTTTCATTGATGGTATAATTCAATTTCCCATTCAGGTCATAAAAGAAAAGCGTATTGTCGCGGACTGCACTGTCTTTTGCAAAGACGAGGAAAAGATCAGCATAGGTCCGGCGAGCAGATAGCAGGAAGGATACTTTTTCTGAAAATACAGGCCCCTCCAACGTGAGTCGACTGGAGATGGTTCCGATACCACCTGTGACACTGAACCTTTTGTTATTTCCATCCTTCATCCGGATATCAAGAAGTGAGGACAACCGTCCTCCAGAGGAAGCCGGGATATCACCTTTATACAATTTTACATCCTTAATGGCATCGTTATTAAAGACGGAAAAGAAACCCATTAAATGACTTGCGTTGTATACAGTAGCCTCGTCAAGGAGGATGAGGTTCTGATCAGCGCTCCCTCCCCTTACACTAAAACCGGAAGAACCTTCACTGGTTACAGAGACTCCGGGCAGTAACTGAATGGCTTTGATAACATCCACTTCACCCAGGAGGGCCGGGATTTTCCGAATGGATTGGATAGGTAGCTGGGTAGAGCCGGTCTCCAGACGGGTAATATTGGCATTCCCTGCCTCAGCTGTCACTGTGACCTCCGCCAGCTCCAGAAGTGACTCCCTCAGTTCCACGTTCAATGTTATATCTTCTCCCAGACTCATGGGATGGGTCTCTGCCACATATCCCATATATGAATAGATAAATGTATAAAATCCCGGTTCCAGAGAGAGTGTATAGTATCCGTAGGTGTTGGTAATGGTTCCTGTTCCTAACTCTTTGATAATCACATTGGCTCCAATCAACTCTTCACCTGTGGCAGCATCACGAACATATCCACTGATCACAACCCTGGCATTACTTTCATTGGAAAAGAAAAGCATGCAAAGGGCCAGAACTATGCTGATGTAGCCAGTGTTCTTCATATGAGGGAACAATATCACCCGATTAGAATGACAAATATCAGACTGAATAGTTGTACCAGTCTGATATTTGAGGAAAAAAATAGAACAAGTGCGATTGCTCTGCTATACAATTTGGCTCATGGCATCTATGAATGCTTCCACAGAAGCAGTGACAATATCTGTGGAGGCAGAAAATCCGTAATAAACAACAGATTTGTGCTCTAGCTGCATATGTACCTTGCCCATGTCATCGCTGCCGCGGGTTATGGCCTGGATTAGAAATTCTTCAATGCGAACTTTGGTTTTTAGAATATTCTTAACTGCATTAATCGCAGCATCGACAGGGCCATTGCCGTCTGAAGTGGAACTGTGGCATACACCTTCCCATACCACATTTACAGTGGCAACCGGTGATGTTCCTTTACCGCAAATAACCTGCAGGCTCTTAAGATGAAGGTTTCTTTGGATATCCAGGGAGCTCGTCCCAGCCAGCACCTTCAGATCTTCATCAATAATCTCTTTCTTAGAATCCGCTAATTTGAGAAACTCTTCATATATGGAATCAAGTCCTGGTTTATCAAATGTATACCCCAGCTTTTCAAGCCTGTGTTTTAATGCTGCTCTTCCACTTCTGGCGGTAAGAACAATTGAAGACTCATTGATACCCACGGATTTGGGATTAATGATTTCATAATTCTCCCGCCGTTTCAATACACCGTCCTGGTGAATTCCTGAGGAGTGTGCAAAAGCATTCCTTCCCACAATGGCTTTGTTGGGCTGAACTGGCATGCGCATCAGGGTTGAAACCAGTCTGCTGGTATTATGAATTTTCCTGGCATTGATATTCGAAACCAGATTCAGATGCTTCCGGCTTTTCATGATCATTACAACCTCCTCCAGGGCAGTATTTCCTGCTCTTTCCCCGATTCCGTTCATAGTAACTTCTACCTGGCGCGCTCCGTTTATCACACCGCTCATGGTATTGGCTGTTGCCATTCCAAGGTCATTGTGACAGTGTGTGGAGAGTATGGCTCTATCGATGTTGGGTACGTGATCTATCAGGTATTTTATTTTCCTGCCATATTCATCGGGAAGTGTGTACCCGGTTGTATCCGGTATATTGATTACTGTGGCCCCTGCGTTTATAACGGCTTCAACTACCTGTGCCAGATATTTGTTCTCAGATCGGCCCGCATCCTCCGCATAAAACTCCACATCCTCTACAAAGGATTTTGCATACTTCACCGCTTCCACACCCCGTTTTATGATCTCTTCCGGTGTGCTGTTCAGTTTATGGTAAATATGGTAATAAGAGGTACCAATACCTGTATGAATGCGCGGGCGTTTTGCGAACTTAAGCGACTCAGCTGCCACCTCAATATCTTTTTTAACTGCACGTGTAAGACCACAGATTATCGGTTCGGTAACAGCTTTACTTATTTCCACTACCGAATTGAAGTCGCCGGGACTGGAGATGGGAAATCCGGCTTCTATCACATCCACACCAAGTTCTTCAAGGGCTTTTGCCACCTCAATCTTCTCAATTGTATTCAGTTGACATCCGGGAACCTGTTCACCATCTCTAAGGGTCGTATCGAAGCTATATACGCGATCTTTAGCCATAATTAATAGTTTTTTACTGAGATAAAACCTAACAACAAAAGAAGTAAACTTATATGAAAATTGTGCTATTCAACATCTAATTAATACGCACAAAACGCGAATTACTAAGAAAAGACAATTTCTTCATTAAAATTGATTTATTCAGCTACTCCGTAGTGAGCTCAGGAAAACTCTTTCTGCAACTGCTCCACCCAGGCATCTACCCGCTCTTTGCTCTTTGATCCCTGATTTTCAAAGTCTATGGCCAGACCCGCAAATTGGTCACCCCGTTGAGCTTGTGAACTTTCATATGTAAATCCTTCAGTTGAAGTAAAGCCCAGAAGAGTAGCTCCTTTCGCTTCCAGAATCTCAGCCATAAAACCTACTCCGTCCAGGAAATTTTCAGGATACCCGACCTGATCACCAAGGCCAAACAGCGCAATCTTTTTCCCTTTCAGATCCATATCCTCAATTGCAGGTAAAAATTCATCCCAGTAATTGGGTAATTCACCGTCAAACCATGTGGGGACACCCAGGATCATCTGATCGAAAGAGAGAAAGGCTTCTTCGGTGATCTCTTCTGCATTTATCATTTCGACCATTTCATCATTAAAAGCCTCCTTGATCCGTTCAGCAATCTTTTCGGTTTTCTTGGTATTAAAGCTATATATGATTGCAGTTTTATTCATCTTTATTCTATTAGGTCTTAGTAATTCAACAGTTCGTTAGCAGCTTTCTTAATGCGATTCAGGTCAGGCAGAATGGCTGCCTCGAGGATTCGATTAAAACCAACCGGTGTAAAAGTAGATCCTACCCGCTTTACAGGACCATCCAGGTACTCAAAAGCCAGGTCATTGATCTGGGAAGCAACTTCTCCTCCAAATCCGCCAAAAACTTTATCCTCATGGACAACCAGAACCTTGCCTGTCTTCTTAACAGATTTGATAATAGCTTCACTATCCAACGGACTTATCGACCTCAGGTCCAATACCTCGATGCTTGCTTTACCTTCCTTGGTAAATTGCTCTGCCAACTCCACACACATTGGGGTTGTGTTGCCATAGGTAATGATACTTAAATCAGTTCCTTCCTTTCTTATCCTCGCTTTTCCAAAAGGCACCTCGAAATCATCGGGGATGGGAGCAGCCACTTTTGAAGAATTGTAAAGTGCTTTGGGTTCCAGGAAAAGGGTCATTCCCCGGGACCTTAAACTGGTCCTGAGCAAACCGGCAGCATCATCGGCATAAGTTGGATATACAATGCGTATACCCGGCAGTCCGGCCAATGATCCTTCTATGGTTTGAGAGTGATATAATCCGCCCCCAATATACCCTCCGGAGGCAAGCCTGACTGTAATGTTAGGTGAAAACTGACCTTTGGTCCGCCAATATTCATGGGAGGTTTCAACAAACTGTTCCATTGCAGGCCAGAAGTAGTCTGCAAATTCAGCACCCTCTACCACGATGCGCAATTTATCATTGAAACGGCTCATGCCATTGGCAGTTCCCATAATGTAGTCTTCAGCAATGGGGCCATTAAACACACGCTCTTTTCCAAATTCCTGCTGCAGTCCCTTGGTCACATTGAAGATACCACCCTTCTCTTTGTAGGCTACATCCTGACCCCAGATAAACGTATCTGGATTGTGCCGGAATTCAGCTTTCAGCGTTTCATTTAGTCCTTCAATGAGTTTTTTGGGTTCTCCTTCGTAATTGTGCAACCCATCCGGGTATTTCTCACTTACATAGGGTTCAGGAATTACAAAATCAAGAATTGATTCAGGGTCCGGATTTGGAGAGTTTATTCCCACCTTGTGAGCTGCTTTAACCACTGCTTTGGATTCTGCCTCAAGTACTTCTATCTCAGCTTCGGTAAACCTGTTGTACCTGATCAGCAGTCGCCTGAATTTTGCCAGCGGGTCATACTGACTGACATAATTCAATTCGTAGTCGTCCCGATAAAGATCGTGCCTGTCTGAATTCGAATGTGAATGTATCCTCACGCAATTGGCTTGTACAAGGACCGGGTGTTCATGTTCCACTACATACTTCATGGCCTCGGTCATGGTATTGATGCTGTCAAAAACATCCTTTCCATTGTAATGGCAAGGATGTTTT
>PVMS01058849.1_pt1 | contig 13316 bp, 15 predicted proteins | sample 1853461 | NCBI WGS metagenome assembly PVMS01 (sample SAMN08582032, study PRJNA380276) | Marine sediment metagenome, whole genome shotgun sequencing project. | isolation source: ocean sediment barecode stripped | collected 2017 | reverse complement strand
TTTAAAACAGGATTAATTTCAAACAAAGTTGCATCAGACTTTACAAAAGCCGTATATAAACAAGAAACGAATTTTATCATTTCTTGTTTATATACGGCTTTTGTAAAGTCTGATGCAACTTTGTTTGAAATTAATCCTGTTTTAAAAACTTCAGATGATAAAATTTTAGCAGTGGATTCTAAAGTTGTTTTAGATAACAATGCACTGTATCGACATAAAAATTTGGCACAATTAAGAGATTTACGAGAAGAAAATGAAATCGAAGTTGAAGCAAACGCAGCTGGTTTGAATTATGTGGATTTAGACGGTAATGTAGGATGTATGGTGAATGGAGCCGGTTTAGCGATGAGCACTATGGATTTAATTAAACAATCAGGAGGTGAACCAGCCAATTTTTTAGATGTTGGCGGTACAGCTGATGCTAAGCGCGTTGAGACAGCTTTTAGAATTATTTTAAAAGATTCGAATGTGAAAGCTATTTTAGTAAATATTTTTGGAGGTATTGTACGTTGTGACAGAGTAGCACAGGGTGTAATTGATGCTTATAGAAATATGGGGGATGCCATCAATATACCTATTATTGTAAGGTTGCAAGGTACAAATGCTAAAGAAGCAAAAGATTTGATTGATGAAAGTGGATTGGATGTTATTTCTGCGACTGAATTCCAGGAGGCAGCAGATAAAGTACAAGAGGTTCTTTCTTAAAAAATAATTTGAATACCTGGACCAACTGAAAAGGAGGCTTTTATATACAAAAACACCTCAAGAGATTGAGGTGTTTTAGGTTAAGTCGGATAAATCTTATTTTAAATATCCTCAAAGTTTATATCAGTAAAACTTTCAGTACTTTTATCTTCCTCATTTAATTCGGAAGGTCTTTTAAAATCTTTTTGATGACGTTCTGAAATTACTTCTTCACCTTTTTCTTTTAAAATATAATCAGTTGCTATTTTAAGCATCTCATTAAACTCGGCAAAATCTTCTTTGTACAAGTAAATTTTGTGTTTTTTGTAATGGAAAGAACCATCATCGTGTGTAAATTTTTTACTTTCTGTTACTGTTAAGTAATAATCTTCGGCTTTAGTTGCTCTTACATCAAAAAAGTAAGTTCTTCTTCCCGCTCTAAGAACCTGAGAGAATATCTCTTCTTGTTCTAAATGTTCTTTGTCACTCATAATTAACTTTCTATTTTTTATTAGATTTCATCACAAATCTATAAAATTATTTTACTTATTTAGTAATTTTTAAATATCTTTTTCTAAAAGTTGTTGTTCAAAGAGTTCTTTATAATACCCATCTATATTAACTAACTCATTATGTGAACCTTGCTGAATAATTTTACCATTTTCAAGAACAATTATTGTATCAGCATTTTTTACTGACGACACCCGGTGACTAACAATAATTGTTGTTTTACCTCGACTTATTTTGTATAAATTGCTCAAAATAATCTCTTCTGTTTCGGTATCTACCGCCGATAAACAATCGTCAAAGATCAAAATGTTTGGTTCTTTAATTATCGCCCTGGCAATTGATATACGTTGTTTTTGGCCACCGGATAGGGTAACACCTCTTTCTCCAACATATGTATTATAGCCATTATTAAAATCGATAATATTGTGATGTATATAAGCGTTTTTTGCTGCTTGTTCGATTTTAGAATCTGAAGCGGATTCATCACCAAATTTAATATTATTTTTTATAGTGTCTGAAAACAAAAATGCTTCTTGTGGAACAAATCCGATGCTTTGTCTTAAGTTGTCCAAATTTAATTGTTCAATATTTTTTCCATCAATTAATAGTTCTCCTTCGTCTGCATCGTACAAACGAGCAATTAAATTTATAATGGTTGATTTTCCAGAGCCTGTATTTCCCAAAATTGCCAAAGTCTCACCTTTCTTAATTTTAAAACTAACATTTTTAAGTGCTGTAATGTTTGTATCATCATAAGTAAATGAAATTTTATTAAATTCAATGCTTCCATCAATTTTTGATGGAGAACTCGAATTATTTTTTATTTCCGGATCATGTTTTAAAAACTCATTGATTCGTTTTTGTGAAGCTTCAGCTTGCTGTATGATTGAAGTCACCCATCCTACTACAGCTACCGGCCATGTAAGCATATTTACATACATGATAAATTCTGCTATGACACCCAATGAAATTAATCCTTCCATATACCGCAAACCACCTATATATATTACAAGGATGTTACTTAAACCAATTAATAAAATCATCAAAGGAAAGAACAAGGCCTGAGCTTTAAACAGGTTGATATTTTTTTCTTTGGCTATGTTTGATAATTCTTCAAATTCAACCATTGCTTTGTATTCAATACCATACGATTTTAAGATGCTAATACCCGAGAAAGTCTCTTGTGCATTCGCTGTTAATTTTGATAAATACTGTTGAACAATGGTACTTCGGGAATTAATAACTCTACTCAACATATATATTGAAAGTGACAATACAGGAAGTGGCAATAAAGTATAATTGGTCAAGGTGGTGTCAATATTGTACATTTTTATAATAGCCACTACAAATAAGACCATCATATTGATGGAATACATTATTGCTGGTCCGAAGTACATTCTTACTTTGGTTACATCTTCACTAATACGATTCATTAAATCGCCTGTTCTGTTTTTTTTATAAAAATTCAATGAAAGACGCTGGTATTGTTGGTAGATCTCATTTTTTAAGTCAAATTCAATTAAACGTGACATTACTATGATTGTCTGTCTCATTAAAAATGTAAAAAAACCTGAAAGCAGTGCAGCTCCTATAATTAAAAGAATGTTATTTAATAATTCAGCTTTAACAATATCTATATTTGTAACAATACCACTTTTGTAATTTTCAGCAGCATTTACCGATTCCCTGATAAGTTGTGGAACTTGTAACGCTAAAATTTTAGAACAAATAGTTATGATTATTCCAATCAATAGCCTGTATTTGTATTTAAAAAAGTATTTATTTAAGTATTGTAACGCTTTCATTAAGGGTAAAGTCCACTTTGATTTTAAAAGCACGAATATACATTAATAATATTTTAGTTTTAATTATTTTGTATAGATTTAACTTTAAAAAAAAATACAAAAACAAAATTTTTTTTCTAAAAAATAATAGTATTTTTGTGCAGTCAAAAAACCAAAAGTTTCAAAGTTCTTTAAATGATAAATAGAAGACATATTAGGATTAAAGTTATGCAATCGGTTTATGCAATACTGCAATCTAAGAGTGATGACCTCAACAGTGAAGAAAAGTTTTTATATTCAAGTATTGATAAAATAAATGACTTGTATGCATTGATCATTCGATTGTTTGTTGAGGTTAGAAATATGGAGAAAAAGAATATTGAAATTTCTCAAAAAAAATTTTTAGCGACTGCGGAAGAGTTGAATCCAAGCACAAAATTTATTGATAACGCAATTTTTCAATTATTTGATGAAAGTGTTTCTTTGAACAATTATTTAAAATCTAATAAGTTGAATTATTGGATTCTGGATAATGAATATGTATATGAAATATGGAAATTAATTAAAAAAAGTGATTCATATGTTTTATATATGAATTCGAATCAATCTTCTTTTCAGGAGGATAGAGAGTTTGTAATTTCGGTATTTAAGAAGATTATTGCTCCTAATGAAAAATTGGCCGATTATTTTGAAGATAAAAATATTAGTTGGGTGGATGATATACCATTTGTAAATACATGGATTGTGAAATCATTGAATCAACTAAAAGAATCGCGACCAATCAGGGTAGGAAATAACTACAAGGATGATGATGATCAAAAATTTGTAACTGATTTGTTTTGGGATGTTGTTTTAAATCACAAAGAATTTGAAAAAGAAATTATTGATAAAACTCCAAATTGGGACGCAGATAGAATAGCTGATGTTGATATGATATTAATCAAAATGGCAATCTCAGAGTTCTTGAATTTTTCTTCAATTCCAACAAGAGTTACCATAAATGAATATATTGAAATAGCCAAGGATTATTCAACTGAGAAAAGTAGTTTCTTTATCAATGGGGTATTAGATAAAATTTTAAAAGACTTTACAGCTTCAAAAAGATTGCATAAAAAAGGGAGAGGATTGTTATAATTTTATATTTTTACAAAAAAAACTAAATATCATGAAAAAATCAATAATTATTTGTTTGGCTACTATAGCTTTAGTATTTGTCTCTTGTAAAGAAAATGCGTCATCAAAAATAAAAGATTCAAATATAGAAACAGCCAAAGAAAGAGATGCCAAAATTAGCTTGGGTAGCCCAATAATTGAATTTGATACAAAGGAATATGATTTCGGGGAAATAATTGAAGGTGAAGTTGTTGAAGGAAAATTTATTTTGACTAATAAGGGCAAAGTGGATTTAATTTTAACAGAAGTTAAACCTTCGTGTGGTTGTACAACACCAGAATGGCCCAAAGAGGCAATTAAGCCGGGAGAATCAGGGGAAATTAAGTTTTTGTTCAATTCAAGAGGTAGAAAAGGAAAACAAAATAAATCTATTACAATAAGATCTAATGCTGAAAAGGTTACAGAAATCGTACGGTTAAAAGGAATTGTAATAGCAAAAAGTTAAGCAACTAATTTTAATACACTAAATTATAATAATGTACACATCAATTTTTTTATTAGCAGAGGGAGGAAGTTCTTTAACAAGTATGTTACCCTTTTTATTAATGTTTTTGGTTATTTATCTTTTTATGATAAGACCACAGATGAAACGTCAAAAAAACGAAAAACGATTTCAAACTACCATAGCTAAAGGTAATAAGATAATTACTACAAGTGGTATTCATGGGAAAATTGTAGATATTGTTGATCGGGACAACACCATAATTGTAGAAACAGGAGCGGGTAAAATAAAATTTGAACGTTCTTCGATTTCGATGGAGTTAACTAAAAAATTACAAGACCCAGCATCAAAGAAATAAGAAATATTACATAAATTAAAAAGTGAGCTATTGAGCTCACTTTTTTTGTATATTTATTATTTAGTTAAAAAAATGAAAGAAGTCATGAAATCTTCGGGGACATCATTAAAGAATAACAGAAAAATAAAAGTTTTTTTATTTTTTTTGATCCTGACATCAATTATATGGTTGCTAATTGAATTGTCTAAAACGTATACAAGTTCAGCTGTATTCAAAGTTGATTATAAAAATTTACCTTCAGATAAATTAATTCAAAACAAACCCATTTCGGAAATAAATGCAGTCTTTAAAGCTCCTGGGTTTAACTTATTAAAATACAACCTTTTACGACGTAAACTAACATTGAATTTAGGTAACATAATTAAAAGCAATACTGCATATTATATATTGCCTAACAGACAAATTTCCAGTTTAAATGGTCAGTTATCTGTGGGAACAGAACTTGTAAGAATATTAAATGACACTATTTTTATTGATATAGGAAACAATATTTCGAAAAAAGTATCGGTTAACACTGATTTGGAAATTAAGTTCAAACTGGGTTATAACTTAACTGATAAACTAAAAATTAAACCTGATTCTGTGACTATTACGGGCCCGGAAAAGTACATTGATTCAATAAAAGAAGTACATACTGTACATATTCGATTGGTTGATATTTTTGAAAATATTGATGTTGAATTACCATTAGTGAAAATGAATGAGCTTGAAAACGTTATTCTTTCTGAAAGCAAAATTAAAGTAGCAGGTAAAGTTGATAAATTTACGGAAGGTAGTTTTACTTACCCGGTGATTATAATAAACGAACCTGAGGGTATTAAAATAAATCCTTTTCCAAAAGAAATTGAGGTTTTTTATCAGGTAGGACTTTCAAATTTTAATAAAATAAATAAAAAAAATATTTCTATTGTTTTCGATTACAGGCAATACGAAAATGATACACTAATACAATTTTTAACCCCCATCATTAAGCAAAAAAGTGATTATATTTCTTCAATGAAAATTAATCCGGATCAAATTGAATTTTTGATTCAAAAATAAAACGAATATTAAATATTTTGATCGTGTGAAAATTATTGGATTGACAGGAGGGATAGGAAGTGGTAAAAGCACCGTTTTACAATTATTCCAAGAGCTTGGAATGACGGCTTATGTTGCTGATACTGAAGCAAAAAAATTAATGAATACAGATAAAATACTAATCAATCAGCTCTTGGATTTATTTGGTAAAGAAGCATATGTACAGGGTGTTTTGAATAGCTCATATATTGCATCAGTAGTCTTCAATAATAAAGAAAATCTTGAAGCTTTGAACGCACTTGTTCATCCCAGGCTACATGAACACTTTGGTAATTTTATTAAAAATTCCAATGCTGAATATGTAATTTATGAAGCAGCAATTCTATTCGAAAGCGGGAGTGATAAATTATGTGATTATATCATAACGGTCATAGCAAATTTAGAAGATAGAATTGAGAGAGTGATGTTGCGTGATAATACTTCAAAAGCTCAAATTTTGGAAAGAATGGACCATCAATTGAAGGATGATTATAAAATTAAAAAATCCAATTTTGTTATTAGAAACAATTCTTTAGTAAATACAAAATTGCAAGTTTCCACTATTTTTGACTTGATTGTCAAATTGAATAAATAATGAAAAATTTCTTAAAAGATTGTTAAAAAATTAGATATATTGTTAATTTACGTTAAAAATAAATGTATTTAATGTTAAAAGTTTAATTTTGAATTTATGGGGAAGAGAATATTTTTGCTCATAGTTGTTTTAATGAGTATTGCCTTAATAGGAATTATTTCGGTTCAGGTATTTTGGATAAAAAATACTATTCAAATAACTGAAGAGCAATTTACGTCAAATGTTAGATTTGCTTTGGCTAAGGTGTCCGAAGACATTAAAGAGCGTGAATTTTATGATTTTTATGTAAAATATCTGAAAATTATAGAGAAGGTGAAATTATTAAGGGCTCTGATGTTCGTAAATTTATTTATGAAAAAGTTGACACTACGAATAATGAACGATTTACATACTCTCGAAGCATAATTGAACAAAATTATAAAGTCCCAACCGAGTTCTTTGAAAATGATACAACGATAAATTTTAAAGAAATTTTCAGTAAAAGAGAAATAGTTATTTTAAAAGATCAGGTAATTGATAATAAGGGAGGTTTTATAGATCCTCCAGAAGAAAGGTATGTTAAAATTGGAAGATTTGAGGGAGCAGAGAAAGCATATCTGGAACGTGATTTTGATGCTTATACAAGTAAATTACCAATTCATCAAAGAGTAAGTAATCAGGAAATTACTATAAGATTGGATAGAGAATTGAAAAGCAGAGGGATTGATATTGATTTTAAATATGGAATTTATAGTAATGGATTAGCAACACAGGTAAAATCGGGTTATTTCAGGAAGGAAGCAGGTAAGAGCTATCCTGTTCCTATGTTTGCGGATTCTGAGGGAAATAGTAATTATCAATTATTTGTAACTTTTCCTGAAAAGAAAAACTTTATACTTTCTTCTATCTCTAAAGTATTGGGTTTATCTGCTATTTTTATTCTTATAATAATTATATCATTTGTAACAGCTCTATATCAGTTAATAAAGCAAAAGCAAATTTCTGAAATTAAAACAGATTTTATAAATAATATGACACATGAGTTCAAAACACCAATTGCAACTATAAATTTAGCTTTAGATGCTATTAAAAACCCAAAGATAATTGGTGATAAGGAAAAGGTTGAACGGTATGTTAAAATGATTCGTGAAGAAAATAAACGTATGCATGCACAGGTCGAAAATGTTTTGAGAATTTCGAAACTTGAAAAAAATCAATTGGATGTCAGTAAGGAGGCACTTGATGTTCACGACATAATACAGGAGGCAATTACGCATGTTGATTTATTGGTTAAAAATAAGGGAGGCTATATAAAAGTGAATTTTAATGCAGTTTCGACAGCGGTTTTAGCCAATGAATTTCATTTTGCAAATGTAATTGTCAATATGATGGATAATGCTATTAAATATTCAGAAGATTCTCCTAAAATTGACATTACAACAGAAAGTACGTTTAAAAATATTATAATAAAAGTGAAAGATCAAGGCATTGGAATGACTAAAAATGTTCAAAAAAATGTCTTTAAAAAGTTTTATAGAGAAGAAAGAGGAAATATTCATAATGTGAAAGGTCATGGTTTAGGTCTTTCATATGTAAAAAAAATAATAGAAATTCATGAGGGGGAAGTTTATGTTGATAGTGAAAAAGGTGTTGGAAGCACTTTTACAATTAAACTGCCTTTGATTTAAACTAAAAATTATGGAGAACAATAGAATTTTATTAGTTGAAGACGATCCTAATTTTGGGACCGTTTTAAAAGATTATTTATCATTAAACGATTACAATGTAACTCATGCCAAAGATGGCCTGGAAGGATTGATCATGTTCAAAAATGATGATTTTGATTTGTGTATTCTTGATGTAATGATGCCTCGTAAAGATGGCTTTACATTGGCAAAAGACATTCGATCTACCAATTCAGAAGTGCCAATTATATTTTTAACTGCTAAAACTATGAAAGAAGATGTCTTGAAGGGATATCAGGCAGGTGCGGACGATTATTTGAATAAACCATTTGATTCAGAAGTTTTACTGTATAAAATAAAGGCCATATTACAAAGAAAAGAATCGGCTGAAAACGTTGAAGAAGATATCTTCGAATTTAAAATTGGAGGTTTCGATTTCAATTCAAAATTGCGCCATTTATCATATGACGGAAGTGAACCTCAAAAACTTTCACCAAAAGAAAGCAAATTATTAAAAATGCTGGCTTTGCATAAAAATGATTTAATGCCACGTGAACTGGCTCTGACAAAAATTTGGCGTGATGATAATTATTTTACTTCAAGAAGCATGGATGTTTACATTGCAAAACTGCGTAAATATTTGAAAAGTGATGAGAATGTTGAAATATTAAATATTCATGGAGAAGGGTTCAGACTTCTGGTAAAAGATTAAAACGGCAGAGATATACCAGTTGAAGCAGTTTATAAACAGGCTCTATTGCTTTCTGCTATTTATATGTATTAAAAAATAGTTTAATTTTATTCGAAATATCTACAAAATCTGCTCCCAACAAATCATGACCGGAATCAGGATATAAGGTATATGAAACGGGTATATTTGACGCAGTTAATTTATCTTTCAACCTTATGGGTTGACTTACCGGTATTAAGTTGTCTTTACCCCCGTAAAACAATATGGTAGGTACATCTAAAGCATCTATATGGGCAATTGGGCTGGCATTTATATATAAATCCGGGTTATTTTCATAAGTATCTCCCAAAAACTGTGTAGCAATTGATTGAAATTCTTCATTTAATTGATCAGTATACGCCGGATCTGAGAAATCTGTGGGTCCCACAATTGAACATACGGCTTTTACTTTGTGATTTGTGTCATTTAGATAGGTGTATAGTAAAGATAAATGTCCACCAGCGCTAATTCCTATAAAAAAATAATTATCAGAAATCTGATAGGTATTCTTTTTTGAATCCAATTGACTAATTAATGCGGATAAATCGTTTAACTGCGCAGGATGCTGATTGGTATTTTCAGTTGTCAATCTGTAATTTGTATTGACAATTGCATAATCACTCCAACTATTGAGTAGGAGAGTAACCAGAAGGTTCATATCTGACTTGTCGCCTCCTGACCAGGATCCACCATGAACAAGTATAACCGTGGGCGTCTGAATTGTTCTGCCTTCAGGAAGATAAATATCATATCCCTGATTCAATTCGTTTCCAAATGATTCATTTAAAAATTGAGTCGCTTCAACAATTATAATTTCTTCTACATTGTCATCTTCAGAACATGAAATAAAAAGTATAATAGCGCAGAGGTATAAGATTTTAGTAACTTTGTGCAGCATAGCTATAATTTAAATAATTATATTTAGCTCCAAATTTAATATTTAATGTCAGAACTCATCAAAATATATGATAAAAATCCTAATGAAAGGGAAATCGATAAGGTAGTTCAGGTATTAAAAAAAGGGGGATTGATAATTTATCCGACGGATACCGTTTATGGTTTGGGATGTGATATTACCAATACAAAAGCTATGGAGAAAGTGGCTAAGATCAAGGGTGTAAAATTAAACAAAGCGAATTTTTCATTTATATGTTATGATTTAAGCAATCTTTCCGATTATGTTAAGCAAATAGATACGCCAACCTATAAAATATTAAAACGAGCATTACCCGGTCCTTATACCTTTGTTTTACAGGGAAACAGCAATTTACCAAAAGCTTTTAAAACGAAAAAAACTGTAGGAATTCGAGTACCGAAAAATACTATTATAAGAGAATTAGTTAAACGTTTAGGGAATCCAATAGTTTCAACTTCCATCTATGACGAAGATGATTTATTGGAATATACTACAGATCCTGAATTAATTTTTGAAAAATGGAAAAATTTGGTTGAAATCGTTATTGATGGGGGTTATGGAAATAATATACCATCAACGATAGTTGATTTGTCTCAAAATGAAATAATTATATTGCGAGAGGGCAAAGGAAGTAGTGAAGATTTGTAATATTTATTAATACCTGTAGATCCTTCAAATGAACTGAACGGTACTTAGTGATTGCTTTTATAGTTGGTTGATTTTTTTCTTTCCTAGAATAAAGTAGTTCCAAACAATGCTTTTTATGGTATAATAGTTATTGTTTTGTTCAAAATTCTTTCTTTTTTTTATCATTTTAATCAAGCTGTTATAATAACTGAAATGGGCTTTAATAATGGCTAGTGTATGAACAGGACGTAATTCAACTAGAAATTTAATACCTGCTATTCCATCCAACAAGAGTCGTGTTAAAATAATTGAAAACAACTTCTTTTTTGGTAAATTTTTAGTAAGTGTAAATAAACTATTTCTAAAATTCAAAAAGGTTTTTATAGGATTTGATTCTTTCAATGTGGCGCCACCAACATGATAAACAGTTGAAGAACCCACATATCTTATGCTTTTATGCAGGTTATGGACTCTCCAGCATAAATCAATTTCTTCCTGATGTGCAAAATAATCTTCATCAAAACCATTTAACTGATGAAATACGGCAGAACGTATAAAAAAACAAGCACCGGATGCCCAAAAAATATCAATTATATCGTTGTATTGTTGCAGATCCTTTTCTAATTCGGAAAATACGCGTCCACGGCAATAAGGATATCCAAATTTATCAATAAAACCACCTCCGGCACCGGCATATTCAAAGAGTGTCTTGTTTTTATAATCTAATATTTTAGACTGAATAATGGCAGTATTTGGCTCATTTTCAAAAGTTTTTAAGATGGGTATTAACCAATTTTTTGAAACTTCAATATCTGAATTTACCAAAGCATAAATATCTGCATTTATATGTTGTAAGGCATCATTGTAACCTTTGGCATAACCACCATTTATTTGGTTTTGAACAATTTTGACTGAGGGGTGATTTTGTGTAATAAATTGTACTGAATTATCAGTTGAAGCGTTGTCAGCAACAACAATTTCCACATTGCTCAAATCACTGAATTTTATAATAGAAGGCAGGAACTCTTCAAGCAATTGTTTTCCATTCCAATTTAATATGACTACCGCTATATTCATATGTTATTCGATCGCTATTGCAAACTTACTTTAAATATCATAGAAATATATATTTATTTTCTTATTTATGGGAGTAATTCGGGATGTCTTCTAAAAATTGATATTGTTCTTTTTTTGTATCCATAACACAGTAAAAATGTTTTAATCCATTGGTAAGTATCAAATAGTTCGCATTCAACGTTAAATTGTACCGGGCTATTTGATCAAATGCTTCCTGTGTTATTTTTACAGTTGGAGCTTTGCATTCAACGATGATTTGAGGCAATCCATCAGTATTAAACACTAAAATATCGGTTCGTTTGGTCATTTTGTTGACATGAAGTTGTTTTTCAACAGAAATTAGTGAAATTGGATAGTTTTTTTCTTGAATTAAATAATGAATAATATGCTGGCGTACCCATTCTTCCGGAGTTAAAATCACATATTTTTTTCTAATAATATCAAAAATAGCAAACTTATTTTTGCTACTTTTGATTCTGAATTTATATGTAGGAAAATTCAATGTTTGCATACAGCAAAAATGCTAATTATTTTTAATAAATGAGTGAGGTTGCTAAAATAGTTGCTGATATAAAGAGTGGGAACATAAAACCCATCTATTTTTTAATGGGTGAGGAGCCCTATTATATTGATAAAATTTCTGAATTTATTGAAAAAAATGTACTTACTGAAGAAGATAAGGGTTTCAATCAGATGGTTTTGTACGGAAGAGATATTACCATTGAAGAAATAATTGATAATGCCAAGCGATTTCCAATGATGGCAGAACGTCAGGTGTTAATTGTAAAAGAAGCTCAGGACTTGTCAAGAACCATCGATAAATTAGAGTCTTATTCGGAAAATCCACAACCTTCAACTGTTCTAGTTATTTGCTATAAGTATAAGAAAATAGATAAAAGAAAAACATTGTACAAAACAATTCAAAAAAAGGGATTGGTTTATGAAAGTAAAAAATTATATGAAAATCAGGTTGCGGATTGGATAAGAAGAGTATTATCCGGAAAATCATATAAAATTGATACCAAAGCAGCCTCAATGCTCGTGGAGTTTTTAGGTACGGATTTGAGTAAAATCAATAACGAACTTGAAAAATTAATGATTATTTTGCCTGTTGATTCCAGTATAACACCCAAAGACATTGAAGAAAATATAGGGATTAGCAAGGATTATAATAATTTTGAATTGAGAAAAGCGGTAGGAGAAAGAAATATCTTAAAAGTAAACAGAATTATCAATTATTTTGCACATAATCAAAAGGCTAATCCAATGGTTATGACCATTTCTTTATTAAATAGTTTTTTTACCCAATTACTTATTTATCATAGTTTGAAGGATAAATCCAAAAACAATGTAGCAAAATCATTGAAAGTCAATCCTTATTTTGTTTCGGATTATGTTACGGCAGCAAAAAATTATCCAATGCGAAAAGTCTCTCAAGTTATTGCGTTATTACATGAAGCGGATGTTAAAAGCAAAGGAGTAGGAGCCAATGCCCTTCCGGCTAGAGATCTTTTAAAAGAATTGCTGTTTAAAATTATCCACTGATTCGTTTAAAGATATTGAATAATAGGCTAAAATGTAACATCGGAAGTTGCCAATAGAAAAAAACGCATTGTAGTCGATAAATAGCTGTTTATTTTTTTTTTTTTTTTTTATATTTTTTTTTTTTTTTTTTTTTATTTTTTTTTTTTTTTTTT
>PVMS01023551.1_pt1 | contig 13316 bp, 15 predicted proteins | sample 1853461 | NCBI WGS metagenome assembly PVMS01 (sample SAMN08582032, study PRJNA380276) | Marine sediment metagenome, whole genome shotgun sequencing project. | isolation source: ocean sediment barecode stripped | collected 2017 | reverse complement strand
CAATACCACTTTCTGAAATTGTTTTTATATTCTCGACCTTCATTACTTTAAAATTATAATGAACAATTTGAGACAGACCGGAATCGATTTCGCAATGTGTTATGTTTTTCATCTTCTTAGAGAAATAAAAACTATCTACTCCAAATCCACCGGTGATATCTATTAGTGATTTCCCGGATATCAATTTAGCTTTATATCTGGCAGTAACTTCTGATGAAGTTTGCTCAATGTTTAATTTGTTGGGATAGTAAATCAACTCGGTATGGAACCAGGTTGGTAATTTTTTCTCGCACTTTTTTTTGGAGACAATCTGCTCTACAATTTCCTGAATTTTAATTTCCGGTGAAGGGCTGCCTTTCAAGACTATCCTGGCAGGGTCTTCATTTATATATTTGTTAATAAAGTATTGAATATCAGTATTTAAAATTGCTCTATTCAATATGATTATTTGTGTTGGAAATTGCTTTAAATATTGGAAGATCCGATAAGAATTCCTTTAGAATAACTTTTATAACAGTATAGGAAGGCACTGCTAAAATCATTCCGGTAACACCAAATAGAAAACCACCGATTACAATTACCAAAAATATCTCCAAAGGATGGGAATTTACACTTTTAGAAAAAATGATCGGTTGGCTAAAAAAGTTATCTATTAATTGTGCACCCAAATAACCAATTAGTACATAAAAGGTTGTTGGCAGAACATAGGTTTGAAAATCATATTCCAAATTACTGGTCATGGTTAATGTAACCATTAAAACTCCTCCAATTAGCGGGCCAATATATGGAATGATATTTAATAAGGCACATAAAAATGCAATAACAACGGCGCTTTCAACACCAACAATCAATAGAGTGGCGGAGTAGATCGTAAATAAAATTGAAATTTGTATTATTAATCCAATAAAATAGCGGGACAAAAGTTTATTGATTGTTTCCAGTGATTTTAGAATTCGCTCTTCTTTTTCATCCGGTGTGATTGCTAAAAAAAGTTTATGAAAAAGTTTTGCATCTTTCATAAAGAAAAATGAAATAAATAAAACGGAGAATAAACCAATACTAACGATCCGATGAAACCGATAAGTGAATTCAATAAACTCGGAATGGATTGAAAGTTAGAAGTGATCATCTCTTGTAACTGAATAGAAAAATCAATATTTTTGGTTGAAATATACTTTCTTATCTGACTGATTAACAGTTTAATATTCTCAATAAATTCAGCTGTATTTAAAAGTGAAATATTATGACCTTGCTTAACAATTAATGGTATAAACATGGAGATAATACCTGTAATTAACAGTAAAAAGAGAGTAATTGTTATGACAACCGATAGCGTTTTTGGTAATTTTAGTTTATGTCTCAAAAATCGTAATCCCGGCCTCGCAATTAAGGTTAATACAAATGCAATAGTTATGTAGATTAAAACAGATTTAATCTTAAACAAAAATAGCAGGGTTAAAACAATTGCAGTGATAATTGCCAAAGCCCTTAAAATACCGTCAGCTATGATTTTTGAATTCATTGACGTAAATATAGTGAATTACGAAAATATAATTTTTCTTTCTTAAAAAATATTCTGACACTACTCGTCGTTCACATAACAAATTGACCCTGTATATTTCTGCTGGTCAATATGACCAATTGACCTTTGGCAAATTCAATCTCAATTTGAAAAAAGTAATGAAAATTATACAGTTAGTCATTCTGTAACTCAAAGTACTTTTTACCAAAAAAATAACAGTAGATCTATTTGTAACGTCGTTTAATGTAATGCCGGTCCTAATTACAATGATAGTGCTAATTCTTTTGTCGTGTTCGTAACCCTATTTATATTGTAGAAATACTTCTTTTATTGATTGGATAATATAATTTTTTAAATACTTTTGGGCTTTATATTTAATTGAACCAATGGAAAAGTTTTCAAACCTTATTGTAAAATTTAGATGGGTAGTTTTATCTTCTATTATTCTAATAACCGCCTTTTTTAGTTATCAATTTAAATTTCTTGAAGTTGACTCGAATGTTATCGACGCCTTACCTGATGATGATGAAACCGTACTGCTTTTTAAGGATGTAGGTAAAAGATTTGGAGGAACAGAAATAGGAATGGTAATCGTTGAAAGCGATAATGTATTTCGTTCAGAGGTATTGCATCATATTGAACAAGTAACAGATACATTGTCAGAAATTGAAGGCCTGGTATCTGTTACCAGTATAACGAATATAATGAGTTTTAATGTTGAGGGAGATAATTTTGAGGTGGATGATCTGATCAGTAGAAACAATTGGCCGGAAACAGAAAAAGACGCAGAGGTTATCAGAGATAGAATTACTAGCGATAAAATGATATCAGGAAATATCGTTTCAAAAGATGGGCAAGCCACAGTTATTATTTTCACTTTTGAAGATGATGCGAATACTAATGAAGTTTCGCGTAAAGTAATTAATAAAATTGAAGAACTCCAGCTTCCGGAAAAGTTCTATTTTGCAGGGGCACCTTTCATGAAAAAGTATGTCGCCGATGTAGTTCAAACGGATATGATGAAGCTTATTCCCATTTCCTTTCTACTCATCGCCTTTATTTTATATTTGAGTTTTCACAGTTTAAGGGGTGTGATCTTACCTCTTTTAACAGCTGGATTGGCCATTGTATGGGCCATCGGTACATTTATTTTATTAGGAATGAAACTTTCTATGGTATCCAATAATGTGCCAATAATAATTCTGGCGGTTGGAAGTGCGTATGCCATTCACGTCCTAAACAGGATCAATCAGTTTAAGGACGAAGATCCCAAAAAAGCTGTAGCTAAGGCATTACCATTAATTATGGTACCCGTAATTTTAACGGCACTAACCACGATGATAGGTTTTCTGTCTTTTATATTTGGGGCTTACCTCAGTATGATAAGAGATTTCGGAATGCTTGCGGCTCTAGGAACTTTGTATTCAGGACTTTTAGCGGTGTTTTTAGTACCGGCCTTACTCGCGACAATTCCTCGCAGAAAAAAAAGATCAAAAGAAAAAAACGTGGAGAAAAATGAAAATTCTCACCTGAATAATTATGTGCTTATTCCATTTTATAAAGCAGTTGTTTCACATCCATCACGAATTGTAGGGGTTTGGATATTTCTTTTTCTCATTGGTATTATAGGAATTTTTATGCTTAAAAGAAGTGTGAGCGTAAGCGAATATTTCAAATCCGGTCATCCGGTAACTGTTTCAGATCAAATTGTTGAAGAAAAATTTGGAGGTTCCAGCCCTGTCTTTATTGTTTATAAAGGGGATATGCTAAGCCCTGAACTTCTCAAAAATATGCATAATCTTCAGGAGTATATGAAGGCCAGCCCATATATTACAAATGCACAATCCATAGCAGACATAGTTATAAACTTAAATGGCGCACTTAGTGGCGAAGAAAAAATTCCGGATGAAAAAAATATAATTCAACAGCTGTGGTTTTTAATAGGACAGAACGAAAATATCTATCAATTGGTTACTGAAGATCTTGATCAGGGAATAATAGTCGCCAAATTTAACAATAAAGGGCAAAGTGAAGTAGCAAAATTTGACAAATATTTGAAGGACTATCTTTTAGAAAACAAATCGGAGAATTTCACTGTGGAGATCACTGGTATGCCATACGTAATGGTTCAAATGGATAAAAGTCTGGTTAAAAGTCAGATAACCAGTTTGCTTATCGCCGTTATATTGGTAATTATAGTTATTAGCCTCATGTTTCGATCATTTCGGGAAGGAATATATGCAAGTTTGCCTATTCTTGCAACCATAGCCATTTTATACGGTTTTATGGGGTTTACAGGTATACCATTGAATATTGCAACTGTATTGGTAGCCAGTGTGGCCATGGGAATAGGAATAGATTACTCCATACACTTCATTTCACATTTTAATCATGGCTTTAAAAAATATAAGAACCTTAACGAGGCCTTGAAAGATTCAATGCTTATAAGTGGAAAGGCCATTTTTGTTAATTTCATCTCTGTCGCTGCAGGATTTTCAGTACTGGTATTTTCCGACCTGATCCCTATGGTATATTTTGGGATCCTAATCGCTCTCAGTATGTTTGGGTCTAGTATGGGTGCATTGACTTTATTACCTGCAACAATTCTTCTTGGACTTAGAAAAAAGGGTGCTGCAAAGTAAATTTAAACATTTTCCAGACGGTTTCGTTAGAGGAGGGATCTACGTTTTAATAGATCCCGATACATCGTGTCGGGATTATTGACATTAATTGAAGTTCGTTCTTCTTGTTGGCAGGCACCTTTTATAATTTATTTTTTTATTGTAAAGTAAATTAAAGTAGTATTTTTGAACCTTAAAATTTGTTAGTGATAAAGATGAATATGAAAAAATATATATTTCAGATAACATTGATCCTTGTATTTTCTTTTTGCAATAATAATTCGATACTGGCACAAGTAACAGATGCAAAGAATCTACTTAAAAAAATCGATCAGACAGCTTCTCTTATCATAGATAAATCGGCTAATATTGAAATGATCTTGGTTAATCTTAAAAAAACCAAAGAGGATAAGGAAAAAATTAAAAGAGGCTTTATAAAACAGAAAGACAATAATAAGAAAATGTTTCGATATACCTACCCTAAAGGTGATGTAGGAATTGCAACATTGTCTCTTCCAAATGGAGATATTTACTTGTATTTACCAATGTTCAAAAAACCAAAGAAAATAACCAATCTTGCCAGCGGTAATAAATTAAATAAATCGGATTTCTCATTTAATGACATGTCAACTTCCTCCTTTGCAGAGAATTATTACGCTGAAATTATTCATACAAATGACACGAATTATGTTTTGAATTTAACATCAATTAATAATGACATGAATTATAACCATCTGATTGTCATTGTTAATAAAAAATACTTTTATATCGAAAAGTCAGAATATTATGATGATGAAGGAGTACTTGAAAAGAGATCAAGTTCCAAATATAAAAAAATTGACGGTCAATGGGTAGTTAATGAAGTCAGTATGGAAAATGTTAAAAAAACGCATAAGACAACTATAATCATGACCGATATAAAAATTAATCAGGGCTTGAAGGATGATGAGTTCACGGTTGAAAAATTAAGAAGTTTCGCAGAACAAGAAGATTAATTTAAATGTGCTATCTTTTTTTAATTGCTTTATTTGAACTCACCCTCTAAATAGCTTGGCCCTGGAGAGCTATTTGTATTCACTAACAAAATGTAGTTTTACGCTGGGATATTTATCTTGCGTCATTTGAATAGTAAATGCGGAATCCGCTAAGAAAACCAATTGTTCTTTTTTGTCTCTGGCTAAATATCGTTGTTTGACTCTTTTAAATTCTTTGAATTCTTCGCTGTTCTCATTTTCCGGTTCTACCCAGCAGGCTTTATGTACATTTAAATTTCCGTATGAGCATTTTGCCCCATATTCATGTTCTAATCTATACTGAATTACTTCAAATTGTAAAGCTCCAACCGTACCAATCACTTTTCTTCCGTTAATATCTAAAGTAAATAATTGCGCCACACCCTCATCCATTAATTGATCCAGCCCTTTGGCCAATTGCTTCGATTTCATGGGATCAGCATTGTTTACATATCTAAAATGCTCAGGCGAGAAGCTGGGAATTCCTTTAAATTCCAATATTTCACCTTCAGTGAGCGTGTCTCCGATTTTAAAATTTCCCGTATCGTGCAATCCAACAATATCTCAGGGAAAGGCTTCATCAACTATTTCTTTCTTTTCGGCAAAAAAAGCATTCGGACTTGAAAATTTAAACTTTTTACCTTTCTTAACATGTAAATAGTTTGTGTTTCTTTTAAATATACCTGAAACAACTTTGACAAAGGCCAATCTATCACGGTGTTTTGGATCCATATTGGCGTGGATCTTAAATACAAAGCCGGTAAATTTCTCTTCCTTTGAATCCACTAATCGGGTATCTGACATTTTCGCCTGTGGAGAAGGAGCAATTTCAATAAAGCAATCCAATAATTCTTTAACTCCAAAATTGTTCAAGGCGGACCCAAAAAACACTGGTTGTAGTTCCGCATTTAAATATTCCTCTTTGTTGAATGAAGGATAAACTTCTTCAATCAATTCCAATTCTTCTCTTAGATCAGTTGCCCATTTCTCACCAATAACTTTGTCCAATTCAGGATCGTTTATATCATCAAACTCAACACCGGCAGAAACAGTCTGTTTAACATCACCCGAAAAAAGATTCAATTTTTTCTCCCAGATATTGTAGATCCCTTTAAAATCATATCCCATTCCAATGGGAAAACTTAAAGGAACAACTTTTAATTTTAATTTTTGTTCCACTTCATCCAACAGATCGAACGCATCTTTACCTTCGCGATCTAATTTATTTATAAAAACAATGATTGGAATTTTACGCATCCGGCAAACTTCCACCAATTTTACGGTTTGTTCTTCTACACCCTTAGCAACGTCAATAACAACGATAACACTATCTACGGCAGTTAGCGTTCGAAAAGTGTCTTCAGCAAAATCTTTATGCCCCGGCGTATCCAGAATATTTATTTTTATTCCTTTATAGTTAAAACCAAGAACAGAAGTAGCTACCGAGATTCCACGTTGCCGTTCGATCTCCATAAAATCGGAGGTTGCACCTTTCTTAATCTTATTGTTCTTAACAGCGCCGGCCTCTTGTATAGCTCCTCCAAATAACAATAATTTTTCGGTCAAGGTTGTTTTACCGGCATCAGGGTGAGAAATGATACCAAAAGTTCTTCTTCTTCCTATTTCATCTAAAAAATCCATCGATCAAAATTTTGGCAAATATAGGGTTAACATGTTCAAATATCAATCTAAAATTTCAACTTTCATAAATACATCATCTAATGGCCATTCATCGCTACCGGTCTTTAGATTTGCAATCTTATCAATAGTAGAAAATCCCGAAATCACTTCGCCAAAAACTGTATGCTCCCCATCTAAATGGTGTCCGCCATCCCTGCTTTGTATAATATAAAATTCAAATGGATTGGATTTTTTACGTGGATTATCTTCCCAATCTCTCGCTGCAGCAATTGCGCCGTACTTATGTTTATGGTTGGATTTAAAATTTGATGGTATTTTGTAATTTCTATATTTATTCCTGTAACGCATGGTAGTAATTCTTTCCGAATTACCACCCTGAATAATAAAATCAGGAACAACGCGATAAAAGCAAGTCGAATCAAAATACCCTATTTTGGATAGAAATATAAAATTTGCTCTGTATAGTGGGGTGTCCTCATACAATTTGATTTTAATATTACCCAATCTTGTTTTAATGAGAACAACGGTTTCTTTATTGAGATTGCCATATTTTGTCAAAAACCCAACCACGTTTTTAGTGTCAATACTGTCTGATTCTTTTTTTTTAAAAGTATTTTTTTTGATCGGTGCCTTCTTGTTAACTTCTTTATTAATTATAACTTTGGATTTGACACGCTCCTTGGTAGAATCATTAGCATTGATGCAACTGGCTAATATTAAGAGTGGTATTGTATATTTCAGAAGAAATTTAAACATATTCAAATTACTGTATTGGTTGGCAAAGATAATTCAATTATCAAATAATTAACCTTTATCATTTTCAAATTTTGTAGTTTTGTTTGTTACCTGTTAAATAATGAATTTAGAAGATATAGGGAATGCAAGGATTGACGGATTCCAAAAAAAGGAGGCCATTATAATTAATTCTGCGGATGGTTTGAGATTATTTTCAACCATAATAAAGACGGTTTAATACCGGTTAATGTTAATAATAATATAGAATGAGAGTTACTGTTAATAGAAAAGCACATTTTAATGCGGCACATCGGTTGTATAATAATGAGTGGACCGATGCCAGAAATGCTTCAGTTTTTGGTAAATGTGCCAATCTAAATTACCATGGTCATAATTATGAATTGATAGTTTCTGTTACCGGACTTATTCATCCTGAAACGGGTTTTGTAATGGATATGAAAATTCTAAAAAGCTTGATAAGAAGTGAAATAGAAGATAAATTCGATCATAAAAATTTGAATGAGGATCTTATGGAATTTGCTAGTTTAAATCCAACAGCAGAAAATATCTCTGTTGTTATTTGGAATAAACTCCGAAAAAAGATTGATACAAAATTGGATCTTTCTGTCACTTTATATGAGACTCCTCGTAATTTCGTGACTTACAATGGAAACTGACGAATTTTAAAATGATGAAATACAAATATTTTATCGTAGTGATACTTCTTTTAGGCTCATTTATTTTAATTAGCAATATGAAAAAAGAAAAGGGATTAGAAATTGGTGATAAATTGCCGGCTTTCAGATTGCCGGATCAGAATGGAGAAATATTTTCGTCAACCGACTATATTGGAAAAACGGCCATGGTGATTTATTTTTATCCAAAAGATGATACTTCGGGATGTACGAAGGAAGCATGCAAATTTAGAGACAATTACGATAATTTCACCAATCTTGAGGTGAAAATTGTGGGTATCAGCGGAGATAGTATTGAGAGTCATAAAAATTTTGCTGATAAATATAATTTACCATTTACGCTTTTGGCAGATACACATAATGATGTTAGGGAATTATTTGGCGTACCGGGTACTTTGTTTGGGGCTATACCTGGAAGAGTTACCTATGTAATAGATAAAGAAGGTATGGTGATCCAAATTTATAACAGTATGATCAAAGCAGAAAATCATATTAATGTTGCCCTAAAAGCTCTTAAAAATTAAGAATTATCCCGATAGTAATCGCTTAGTTCTTTTAAGTATCGTTGTTTCATATTATCATCGATCAATGCGTATTCAAACGAATTCCTAGCAATTTCGTACAAATCCTTTTTTGTTAGGTTTAATGCTTTCTGAATTTCAATATAATTTTGATTTATTTGTCCACCAAAATAGGCCGGGTCATCAGAATTCACGGTTACTTTTAAACCAATATCTATCATTTTTTTTAAGGGATGATCTTTTAAAGTATCAACAACTTGTAGAGATAAGTTGGATAGAGGGCATACGGTTAGAGCCAAATCTCGCTTGATTATTTCCTTGACTAAAACAGGATCCTGCAGTGCATTATTTCCATGATCTATTCTTTTTATTTTCAAGAGATCGATTGCCTCCCAAATATAATCTGAAGATCCTTCTTCTCCGGCATGTGCCAATGGGATATATCCCTGATCAATAGATGCTTGAAATACTCTTTCAAATTTTGATGGAGGGTTTCCTTTTTCGGAAGAATCCAATCCAACTGCAGTAATTAAGTTCTTATAAGGAAGAGATTGTTGTAAAGTTTTAAACGCATCTTCCTCTGATAAATGTCTTAAATAACTCATAATTAAAACAGAAGAAACACCTAGTTTTTCTTTGGCATCTTTACATGCTTTATAAATGCCATTGATTACTGTTTCAAAGGCAATACCTCTTTCTGTATGGGTTTGTGGGTCAAACATTATCTCCGTATGTCTGACATTCTGCGCCTCACATTTTTGAAGATAACTAAATGTTAAATCGTAGAAATCACATTCTGTAACCAAGACATTTGCACCTTGATAATAAATGTCTAAGAAGTCTTGTAAACAGTTAAATTGGTATGCTTTTTTTATTTCTTCGACACTTCCAAAAGGTATTTTAATTTTATTTCGCTTTGCTATCTCAAACATCAATTCGGGTTCAAAAGTACCTTCAATATGTAAATGTAACTCTGCCTTGGGTAATTTATTTATAAAGTTGACCATAAAAGCAAAAATAGCGATTTTATAATACTAAGAAGATCACTTTTTGCAAAACCCTTAGCATTGGATTTTTTTTTCGATATTTACAAAAATATGTAAAACATGATCGATTATCCATTAAAATTTCAACCTATTCTAAAAGAAAAAATTTGGGGTGGTAAAAAATTAAAACACTTATTGAATAAAGATTCTGATCGTAACGATATTGGGGAGAGTTGGGAAATTTCGGCCGTTGAAAATGACATTTCAGTAGTTATCAATGGCAACTTGAAAGGAACAACCTTGATAGAACTTATCGAAGAATACAAAGAAGATCTATTGGGTAAAAAAGTTTACCGTAAGTTTGGAAATCAATTCCCGTTATTGATTAAATATATTGACGCCAAAGAAGCCTTGAGTATACAACTGCATCCCGATGACAAGCTCGCTGAATCGAGACATAATTCCTTCGGTAAAACAGAAATGTGGTATGTAATGCAAGCCGATAAAAAAGCTAATTTACAGGTTGGATTTAATGAATTGGTAAGTAAAGAAGTTTATATAAAAAATGTTAAAAATAAATCACTTGTTGATATTTTAAATTTTGATGAAGTTGTTAAAGGCGATGTTTATTTTATTCCGCCCGGCAGGGTACATGCCATTGGAGCAGGAGTTTTATTGGCTGAGATCCAGCAGACTAGTGATATCACTTATCGAATTTATGATTGGGACCGCAAAGATAAAAATGGTAATTTCCGTGATCTACATACGGAAGAAGCACTGGATGCGATTGATTTTGAAGTAAAAGCAAATTATAACACCAATTATATTAAATCTTCGAATACGATCTCAAATATAATAGATTGTCAGTTCTTCACAACGAATATTTTGCCAATTGACAAAGCAATGCGTATAGATAATACCCACATCGATTCATTCGTAATATATATGTGCGTTGGCGGTGCGGGAGTAAAATTGAGATCCAATAGTTTTGAAGAAACCATTAAAATTGGAGAAACGATTTTGGTGCCTGCGACACTAAATAATTTTGAAATTATCCCTTTTGGAATTTCAGAATTATTAGAAATATATATTTCTTAATTTAGCTTATATTGCTTAGTTTTGTGGCATAATAATTGTAATAAAATAAAGATGGCGAGTGTAAAGAATTTTAAAAAGGAAATCAACAATGTATTATCTGACATCATTGAAGAATGTTATGTTTGTCAGTTGAATAATGACGATAAAGTATCGGCAAAAGTTGAGAAGATAATTGACGAGGCGATAGCAATATTTGATGAATTGGTGGTAAAACTAAACCAAAATGGAGTTGAAAATAAAAAGAAACATTTTCAATCTATGCGTTCCGAATTAGAAAAAAAAGGATCTGGTTTATTAACCAAATTAGAGAAGTTAAAAATTAGCTAACGGTTTGTAATAAAGTTTTCAACAATTTTGTTGATTTAACAAAAATTTTGTAATATGCATAGGTAATTATCGTTCAAATTACTATATACTTAATTAGGATAATAATATGGCAAGAGCAATATTTGATTACACCAAAACGATTCTCAAAAAAGTAAGTTTTGACACTGATTTATTTATCAAAGAATTAGAAAAAGCAATAAAAATATTATTGCCCTTTGAAATAGAGGAATTGCGTATTTGGTTATTGGAGTTCACAGCGAATAAACCTGAACTTTATGTTAGTTTGGCTTTGTTGAAAAAATAATAAAAAGCTGTTTAATTTAATTTAAACAGCTTTTTTTTGATTTATGGGGCTTATTATTTTTACATCGTGAAATGCGATGGCTCCTCTTATTATTCCGGAAATTGTATCTTTAAGTGCTTCAATAAGTTGCATCTTTAATTGTGATTTATGGTAAATTAAACTTACTTCTCTTGCAGGAACCGTCTTACTGAATTGTTTTAAATATTTTTTATCATTGTCAGACAGATCTAAGGTATGTAAATAAGGGATTAATGTCATTCCTAATCCTTCTTTCGATAGTTTTATCAATGTATTAATGCTACCGCTCTCCAAATTGAAATGCGCATTTGATTCCCCTTTAGTGGCATTACACAAATTTATTACACTATTTTTAAAGCAGTGGCCGTCTTCCAGAAGTAAGATATCTGCGAGGTCCAGATCGTCATCTGTAATAAAATCATGGTTGTATAGACGGTGATTACTAGATATAAAGCCAACAAAAGGTTCATAATATAAGGGTTTTTCTTTAATTGCTTCATTTTCTAACGGTGTTGCCGCTATTGCAGCATCTAAGTGCCCATCATTTAATTTTTTTATAATTTCCTGAGTGGTCAGTTCTTCAATAACCAACTGAACTTTCGGGTATTTTTTTAAAAAAGTTTTTAGAAAGAGTGGTAGCAGTGTAGGAGTAATGGTTGGAATTATACCAATTTTGAACTCTCCACCGATAAACCCCTTTTGTTGTTCTACAATATCGACTATCCTGTTGCTTTCATTTACAATAGTTTTGGCCTGTTCAATAATTTTTTCGCCTATTGGTGTTAATTCAATCGGCTTTTTTTTTCTGTTAAATATTATTACATCCAATTCTTCTTCCAGTTTTTGAATTTGCATAGATAAAGTTGGCTGTGTAACAAAACTCTTACTGGCGGCAATGGTAAAGTTTTTATGTTCTGCCACTGCCAAAAGATAATTTAATTGCGTAATTGTCATTTCTATAAATATTTTTGATAAAGATATTAAAACTATCAATGAATCCTATAGGTGCCCGGCAATTAAATAACGAAATATTCTTTTAAATGTAGAAATAAAACAGTAATTCGACGGAAAAGCAAAATTGTTGGAGTTTGATCTAATTGCAATCCATCATTTTTGTCAGAGTTCTAAAACTTCTCTGTTTTCTTATGGTATCCCGTTTATGGGATCTAAATTGGAAATAGGTTGTCTTTACAATGTTAATATTAGTAAGTATCCCAGAACTCTCTTTTTTTATTTAAATCTTCTTCACTTTTCTGATATTCTGACATTGGTGTTACCTTTAAAAATGATTTGTGCTGTTCTATAGCAAATTCAAGCTTTCTTACTATTTCTTTTACATCATCATTATCGTAATCAATATCCAATGGTTTCTTTATTACCATAGATTGTAAAATTCCTCTTTTCTTGATTAGAAGTCCCTTTTTATCAAAAGAACGTCTAAAACCATCAATAACTATAGGAACAACAATTGGTCTGTTTTTTTGAATAATATGTGCAGTTCCCCTTCTTATTGGTTTGAATGGGGTAGTTGTACCTTGTGGAAACGTAATAACCCAGCCATCTTCTAATGCCCTTGTTATATTGGAAACATCCGACATTTTAACTTGTTTATTTATATCTTTGCCTTTTTCTCTCCAGGTTCTTTCTATTGATATAGACCCCCCGTATTCCATTATTTTAGGAAGTATTCCTGAACGCATGGTTTCTTTAGCTGCCACATAATAAATATTCATTTTTGGCTTCCACAAATATCCAATATCTTTTATATTATCCACTCTTCCGCTTAAAGCGGCATTAAAAACATGTACCATGGCAACAACATCCGCAAAATAAGT
>PVMS01099527.1_pt1 | contig 13317 bp, 12 predicted proteins | sample 1853461 | NCBI WGS metagenome assembly PVMS01 (sample SAMN08582032, study PRJNA380276) | Marine sediment metagenome, whole genome shotgun sequencing project. | isolation source: ocean sediment barecode stripped | collected 2017 | reverse complement strand
CTACATGTCCGGCTACTCGGCGGACGCCAAGATCACTATCTTTGATGCCGATGCGCCGCAGGAGCCGGCCACCTTCTACACCTCCCAGGGCCTGGCCCGGGGCGGTGTACGCTAACGGAACTCCAGATACTGCCCGGCTACTGCCGGGCAGTATCGTTAGAGAGGGTAGCTTTTACCTAAAGACTCACACTCAACGGGAAAATATGCAGTCATGAAAAGTATAAGTCTTGCTGCGTTACACAGATTCATCAGACAAATGGCTGGTGCGGTTGCCGTCATGGCAGTACTGCCCGTTTCAGCGGCAGTCGAGATAGGCCAGGACTACGATGTTCTGAACCTGCCGGCGATGCAGAGCCCCCTGGCGACAAAAACCTGGCTACACGCGATAACACGCGCCGGTGACCGCCTGGTGGCGGTGGGACACCGCGGCCATATCATCTACTCCGATGACAACGGCGAGAGCTGGACACAGGCCAAGGTGCCGGTGCGCAGTGACCTGACGGCTGTCGACTTCCCCACCCCGGATCAGGGCTGGGTCGGTGGCCACGAGGGCGTGATCCTGCATACTGCCGACGGCGGCGAGACCTGGACCAAGCAACTGGATGGCTATCAGTTCAACGACATGGCCCTGGCCCACTACCAGGCATTGTCAGAGCAGAATCCGGATAACAAGCTCTACCCGATTCTTGTGGGCGAGGCGGAGTTTGCACTTGAGCAGGGGGCCGACCGGCCCTGGTATGCCATCGATTTCAACGAGCGCAACGAGGGCTATGCGATCGGCGCTTACGGCCTTGTGGCCGTAACCTACGACGGCCTGAACTGGCAGCCGATCATAGAGGCCGTCGAGAACCACGACGGTTTCAATCACATCTACAGCTATGAAAAGCTGGGAGTGGATGACTTCATTCTGGTGGGTGAACGCGGCAGCGCATGGTACCAGCCGGAGCCCAATGCCGCCTGGAAACTGATCTCCCCATTTTATACGGGAAGTCTGTACACCGTGATCTCGACCAACGATGGCGCAATTATCGTTAGCGGAATGCGCGGCAGCACTTTCCGTTCCACCAACAAGGGTGTCTCCTGGCAGGAAATTGAATTGCCGGTCGCTGAGTCCATGATTGGGTCCGAACGGCTGAAGGATGGCCGCCTGGTGCTGATTTCAGCCGCGGGCAGTGTGTTGCTGAGCGATGATGATGGCGTAAGCTTCTCCAGACTGGATGTTGGCGCCAGCTGGCCCTACACCGATGTTATCGAAGTGGAACCGGGTGTTCTCATGCTGACTGGCCTGCGGGGCGTCCGCAAAATCGATCTGGAAAATCCGACACAATAAGCAGGTATTCCGCCATGTCACACGCTACTAGTTCCACCGATCTTCCAGTCATTTCCTCGGTTGAGGAATTCGATCACAGTACCGGCGGATTTCTCGAACGCCTGGTATTCAACCACCGCAGCCTGGTGGTGATATTCTGCGCTCTGGTCACGGTATTTCTCACCTACCAGGCCAGGAATATCACCCTGCAGGCAGCTTTTGAGAAAATGCTGCCGAAGAACCACCCCTACGTCATCAATTATCAGGAAAACAAGAAGTTCCTCAAAGGACTGGGCAATAATGTCACCGTGTCCTTGCAGGGGAGCGGTGAAACCGTCTTCGAGAAAGACTATCTGGATACCCTGGAACAGCTCAGCGATGAGGTGTTCTTCGTCCCCGGTGTGGAGCGCACGGGGATGAAATCCCTGTTCACGCCCAATACACGCTGGCGTGTCGTCACCGAAGACGGTTTTGACGGCGGACCGGTCATGCCGGACTACTTCGACGGATCGCCACAGAAGATTGACGAGTTGGTCACCAATGTCCGCAATTCGGGTATTGTGGGATCTCTGGTGAGCAACGACCTGAAATCCAGTTCGATCATCATTCCCCTGAGATCGAAGGATCCGGAGACCGGGGAGCGCCTGGACTACCATAAAGTTGCCGGACAGCTGGAAGATCTGCGCACCAAATTCCAGGGGCTCAGTGCTGACCAACAGGGCGGTATCGAGAATGCGACAGACACCGGAGACACACTCTATATTACCGGCTTCGCCAAGATAGTCGGCGAACTGATTGACGGCCTGTTCGCCGTCATGGGCTTCTTCGCCGTGGCCGTGGTTATCGCCACCCTCCTGCTCTACTGGTACACCCGCTGCCTGCGCGCCACCCTGGTGGTTATCGCCTGTACACTGGTAGCCATCAGCTGGCAGCTCGGCATCCTGGCCATGCTGGGTTATGAACTGGACCCCTACTCCATCCTGGTACCATTCCTGGTCTTCGCCATTGGTGTGAGCCACGGCGCCCAGAAACTCAACGGTGTATTGCAGGATGTCGCCCGGGGAACGCACAGATACATCGCCGCCCGTTACACATTCCGCAGGCTGTTCCTGGCCGGCGTGACCGCACTGCTGTCCGACGGCGTCGGCTTCGCCGTATTGATGATTATCCAGATCCAGGTCATCCAGGACCTGGCGATCACCGCCAGTATCGGGGTGACCGTATTGATCTTCACCAACCTGATCCTGATACCGGTATTGCTGTCCTATATCGGCGTATCGAAGAAATCCGCCGAACACGCCTCCCACATTCCCCAGACCGAGGCGGAAGCCGGGGCCCTGTGGCGCGGGCTGCTGATGTTTACAGAAAAAGGACCAGCGGCGGCAGCGATTGGCGTCGGAATGGCGCTGGCAGTGGTTGGCATCATCGTGTCCCAGGACCTGCAGATCGGGGACCTGGACCCCGGTGCTCCGGAACTGCGCGCCGAGTCCCGCTATAACCAGGACATCGGTTTCATGAACGCCAACTACTCGATCAGCAGCGATATTTTCGCCGTGATCGTCAAACACCCCGAGGTGGACGGTTGCATAGACTACGAAGCCCTGAGCATGGCCAACGAACTGGAGTGGCGCTTCTATCATCTGCCGGAGGTAGAAAGTGTGGCCGGACTGAATGTCGGCATACGCCGCATGATGGCCGCTCTCAATGAGGGCTACCCGAAGCTGAACACGATGTTCCGCAACCAGGATACGATCAACTTCGCCGCCAGCGAACTGATCAACATCGGCTACGCCAATGCCGCCTGCAACCTGTGGCCGATGAAGGTTTACCTGTCTGACCACAAGGCCGCCACGCTGACAAGAGTGGTGGAAACCCTCGACCAATTCAATGCGGACTTCCCCTCGGAGAAGGTCCAGTTCCTGGGTGCCGCCGGCAGCGCGGGCTTCGAAGCCGCTACCAACGTCGTGGTCAAGAAAGCCAACCGGGAGATGATGTTCTACGTCTATGGCGCGGTTCTCGCTCTCTGCCTGCTCACATTCCGCTCGATACCCGGCGTGATCTGTGCGGTTCTGCCCCTGATGTTGACGTCCATTTTGTGTGAGGCGCTGATGGTATGGTTGGGCATAGGCGTCAAGGTCGCAACCCTGCCGGTGATCGCGCTGGGTGTCGGTGTCGGGGTGGACTATGCACTGTATGTATTGACCGTGATCCTCAGCAAGACACGGGCGGGGATACCCCTGCGACAGGCCTACTTCGAGACCCTGAACTTCACCGGTCGGGTCGTGGCATTGATTGGTGTAACCCTCGCCGCGGGTGTTGTCACCTGGACCTGGTCGCCGATCGAGTTCCAGGCCGATATGGGCATCCTGCTCACCTTCATGTTCCTGTGGAATATGGGGGGGGCGCTGGTGCTGATGCCGGCGCTGGCGGGGTTCCTGCTCAAAGTCCCCCCTCGTGCCGCCGCATAGGCGGCGCGGATAACAAGCTGAAAAACCCCCATCAGACCCCGGGAGACAGATAGATGGAAATGCATTATGCAACCGCGCTGGAAGCCCTTGCCGCCGCACTGGGTGAAACCACAGCCCAGGTAGCCGGGACAAAACGTATCAGCTGGCGCAATTTTGAACTCCGGGCCGCACGGCTCGTAACGGCCTTTCAGGAAGCGGGACTCGGCAAGGATTCCAAGATAGGCATACTGTTATATAACGGTGTCGAGTATCCTGAGGCCCATTTGGCCGCGCTCAAGATGCGCGGTCAGCCCATCAACATGAACTATCGCTATGTCGCCGATGAACTACTTTACCTGGTAGAGAACGCCGACATGGAAGCCATTGTCTACGATACCTCCATGGCAGACCGGGTCGCGGCGATCCGGGAGCAGGCGCCCCAGCTCAAGCTGTTGGTGGAACTGGACGAGGGTGGCGATGTGCTGCCCGGTGCGCTGAGCTACAACCACATCGTGGAAACGTACCAGCCGGCACCCCGCATCGACAGATCCGGGGACGACATCTTCATGATGTATACGGGAGGGACAACGGGGTTGCCCAAGGGCGTCATGTACACCCTGCGGGATATGACTTCGGGTATGGCAAACCTGCTCGGACTGGTAACTGGCGGGGAGCCCGTAGAGAGCGTCGCGGATATTGTCAATCGCGCCGTGACACTGCACAGCGCCGGACAAACGTTTATCAGTCTGCCCGGATCGCCCATGATGCACACCGCTGCCCTGATGAATGGCACGATGGCGATACAGATGATGGGAGGCACGGTGGTATCACTGGCGGGACGTTCATTTGATCCAGATGAGTTTTTCCACACCGTGGAAAAAGAGCGGGTCAACTTTGCCGTCATCGTGGGCGATGCCTTCGCCCGCCCCATGGTCCATGCCCTGGAGTCAGCCAGTGAAAAGGGTCAGCCCTACGATATATCTTCCCTGAAGATGATTATCTCTTCCGGCGTGATGTGGTCTGCGGAGACCAAGCAGGCACTGCTGGACTGGGCGGACCTCACCCTCATCGACGGCATGGGGGCAACGGAAGGCGGCATGGGCGCCATGATCTCCAGCCGTCAGTCGCCGCCTACGGGTACGGCAAAGTTCGTCAAACTGGCGGACACCAAACTGTTCACGGAAGACCTGCGGGAGATTCCTGAAGATTCCGAGGAGCCGGGACTCATAGCCGCGGGTGGCGTCACGGTTCCCATCGGCTATTACAAGGACCCGGAAAAAAGCGCGGCTACCTTCAAGGAAATCGATGGCAAGCGTTACGCCTTCACCGGTGACTGGGGGCACTACGGATCCGATGGTTCACTCACCTTCCTGGGGCGCGGATCAGGCTGCATCAACACGGCCGGCGAGAAGGTCTATCCAGAGGAGGTCGAGGAGATATTGAAAACCATGCCGGAGATAGACGACTGCCTGGTGGTTGGCATTCCCGACGAACGCTTCGGCCAGGTGGTGAGTGCGGTGGTACAGCCCAGCGGAGACCTGAACCTGGCCCCGAATGTTATCGAGGATTTCTGCAGGGACAGAATGGCCGGTTACAAGCGGCCCCGCAAATTCGTCATTGTAGAGCAGGTGAAAAGAGCCCCCAACGGCAAGCCCGACTACAAATGGGCGCACCAGCAGGCTATAGACGCGGCCAGCTAAGGCGCGGCTGGATAAGACGCGACAGCTGCCACCTCCCCCGGGAACAATAGTCCCGGGGATATATCGAATCAATTAGTCGACCGCCCCTCGATCAGTGTCCGCACATTCCAGGAGTTCCTGAAGGGACGACTCGAAGTAGTCGACAATGCGCCAGGTATCGGTGAGATGGGCGCGGTCGGTAAGCACACAGAGGTTGAATTGATCGGCGTAGCTCCATACGGTGATATTCAGGGCCACCCCGTGACCGACTTGACCCGTGGAATACCACTGCGCTACCTCCCAACCACGTACGTAACGTTTTTCCTTCGGCCCGGGAACATTCGACAGGGCGATATTGCTGATCGGAAAAAGCCCTCCACCGAGTTCCTTGTTCATCCAACCCAGCAGTTTGACGGCATAGGGATGCATCAGATTGAACAATGCCGCCAGGTTGGCGTCCCGGGTATTCCTGAAATGTTCCTTGGCGACATTGCACGCCCGGCTCATCGCCCGTAATCGCTGCATGGGATCCTCGATGTCGATATGCAGTGTGGCATGCTCGATGGTCGAGAAATTGCCGAGGCCGGTACGCTCATCCAGCGGCACCAGGTTCATCGGCATGGAGCCCAGGGTGGGCTGGTCGACAGACTCGCCTCTTTCGGCCAGGTAGCGCCGCAATGCGCCGCTGACACAACTCATGAATATGTCGTTGATGGTGAAACCCAGTGACTTACTCAGGCCGCGGAAGTCCGAGAGCGCGAAAGAACGGCAACTGAACTGCCGGTGCGGGGATGTCAGCGCATAGGAGAAAGGCATGGGAATGGACTTGTCACCTGGAGACGGGGGTAATTCCCGCCCCTCGGCTTTCATCTGCCGGGTAACGCGCCGCCCCTCCCGCCAACCGCGCAGGAAAGGCCCGAAATTCTGCATCAGCAGGCCGGGTAAGTCCTTGAGCCCCCAGAGAACCCGCTGAGAACGTGAGGGCAGTGGCGGGGGATCCCAGGGTTCTGTGGGTGGTGGATAGGGAGCATTCGGCTCCCGGGATTGGATCAGATCCATCAGGTGGAGTATACCCACCCCATCGGTATAGGCGTGATGGATCAGTGTGACGATGGCCACTTCACCTCTTTCCAGCCCCTCTATCACCCACATCTGCCACAGGGGCCGCCGGATGTCCAGGGGCCTGGAGTATATCTCCGATACGAGCTGGCAAAACTCGTGTTTACCCCCCGGTTGCGGACAGCCGATGCGGCGTACGTGGTATTCGATATCAAAATTCGGATCATCGACCCAGATCGGAAAATGCAGCCCCAGGGGCGTCTTCAGGCAGCGCTGCCGCCAGATGGGAATCAGGTGGATCGTGTCCCTGGCGTGCTGCAGGAACGTTTCCCAGGACCAGCCATCCGGATCCGTCGACGGATCGAGAATGCTGATCTTGAGCGTGTGATTAAAAGCTTCCGGTGTATCCAGGTAGATGAACATCGCATCGGATCCGGAAAGACGCCTGTATCTAGCCATGATGAATACCCCTATCTTCTTCCCGCGCCTCCACGGGATAAACCAACTCACAATCCGGTATCTGTTTCTTCACAAAAGCGCCGGCCTTTCGCAGCGCATCCACACTCTCGGGGAGGAACGGAAATGCCTGCCAGACATGGGGCACCCGGCGCCATAACTCGACACTCACTTCAATCTGATACTGGTGGCCGCGTCGCGCCAGGCGCAGGCTGTCGTCGAGCAGCAACTCGCTGTCACTCACCTGCAGGTAGAGTGGTGGCAATCCCGTGAAGTCGCCATATATGGGAGAAATCAGGGGGTCTTTGATGTCGGCCTCGCCGATAACCAGTGGCCTCGGGTTTAAGGCTCGTCGCGAGGAGGCTGGCAGCAGCGAATCCGTATAGGCGTTTTTCCAGCGCGAGGCAGACATATCACCCGCATCCAGCACTGGCGACATCATCAGGGCGCAGGCCGGCAGGGGAAGTTTCCGGTCCCTTATTGCCAGCAGGCTGGCGAGTGTCAGACCGCCTCCGGCCGAATCACCAGCGATGACGATGTGCCGTGGGTTGTAGCCCTGGTCCAGCAACCAACGATATGCCAGTAAGCTGTCTTCCAGGCAGGCGGGAAACGGATGCTCCGGCGCGAGCCGGTAGTACGCCATCAGCGCCCTGGCGTTGGCCTGCGCACAGAGCCTGGATACCATCGCGCAGTGCATGTTCGGGGAGCGCATGATATAGGCGCCCCCGGGCAGGTAGAGAACGATCCTCTCGTGCTCAGAATCGGGCGGGGTGACCCATTCCGACTCAAATTCAGCACCGGGAATTGCAACCGGTGTCCGGTCCGTCCCAAAGGGTATGAACGCACGACCGGTAGTTGCGTCCGACAGCGCAGTGATGGCGCGGATCAACCGGATTGACTTGATCCAGCGCATCGCAGGCTTCAGGCTGCTACTGAAATAGAGGTTGAGAAGATCGGTCTGCCAGCTTTGGCTCTGCACAATTAAACCCTCCATTCCCGTATTCAACGAGTGTCTGGTGCCTTTCAGGGCCTGCGGCCACCCGCGGCGGCCTTTACACCACACACCTGGCGTAGACTATGGCAATGAGGACTTGTTGTAGTTTGGATATCATTTTTTGTTTCTCCAGTAAGCGAAATTGTTTATTCTCAAAGCTGCGTCGGCGAAGCGGTCAGGGCCAGGCACTATTTGTTCAGTTACCGCCTGGCGGACTTACCGGCACCGGGCTTTAGCGTTGTGGCCCTCTCCAGTTTCGTGAATGCCTGCGTAATGTAGCCGGTAATCAGGGTAGGGTCTTCAACCGCCTCCGGCGCCGCACCCACGGCCAGGCTGATCGATTGATTCACCGAGCCAAAAGTCACGTTCAGGCCACAACCCGGGGGTACGATGGGAAGGCCACCGGAGACCACCATAGGTGCACCTGCCAGGTACAACTGTTCGCGGGGTCCGACCATGTTGGAAATGATCAGGTTGTAGTTGGGAATAGCCTTGAAAGCCGCGGACAGCTCCGGCAGTGTACCGGTACCGGACAACAGCAGTGCATAGAGCTGCCGCACGGCGACAGGCAACTTGCCTGATGACGCCTTTACGCTGGTCGTGGCAGCGTGTATCTGCTGCAGGCGCTCTTGCAACCTTGCGTCGGGCTCACCCAGCGTAACCAGTTCCTGACTCACCTGATTGCCGCTCGCGCCCGGTTTTTCCGAGCGGAATGACATGGCCATCAGGGTCACTAATGGCCTGTTCGCGGGGGCTTCGTACTGCTTAAGGTAGCGGTGCAGCGCGTCATCGATGAGGGTCATCATAACATCGTTGACAGTGGTTTCGGTCGCTTTAGCAATCGCCTTGACTCCCTCGATGGGCAGTTCGCAACTGCCGTAACGACGTTCAGAGGAGGTGGGCGCGTTATTGAATAACGTCCTTTCGGCGGAAAAAGGCGGCGGCGATTTCTGCGGCCTGGGCTGTAGCTTCTGCATGCCCAGTTCTATCATTCCGCCACCGAAGTCGATAAGACCCGATGGCAGCGAACCCAGGCCTTTGACCAATTTCTGCAGCTGACTCTTATCCGATCGCGAACGTTTCCGTCTGGGCGGTTCCTCCCCGGGAACCCAGACGGGACGCATGGCCCTGTCGCGGGGCGAATTGCTGAGTGCCCGGCGGGTCAGTTTCATCGCGCCCATGCCGTCAATCAGTGCGTGGTGAATCTTGGTGAAGATCGCAAACTGATCATCTTCTAGTCCTTCAATAACGTAGCACTCCCACAGCGGCCGATTTCTATCCAGCAATGACGAATTGAGGAAGGAGACAATGTTGTAGAAGTCCTCCATCCTCCCGGGGGCCGGCACTGCCAGATGCCGGATGTGGAATCTCGGATCCGGTTCCACCATCTCCCAAGACGCCAAACCCCTACCTTGCCATTTCAGCTTCTGGTTGAACGGCTTGCCAATTTCACTGCCCCGGTAAGCCGCCAGGAGCCTCGGGATAAAGGTTTTCCTGCCCCTCACCGGCAGACGAAACACTTGAAAACCGGCCATATGCGTCGGCCGACTTGGGCTCTCCAGCACCAGGAAAGCGAGATCTACAGCTGTGAGCCTGCTCATGAACTGTTCTCCGTCCTATCACCCACGGGGTTGAACCGGAAGAATCGATGCCTGTCTCGACCGCAGCAACAATCGAAGCTCTTCTTCTGCCATAAAGTTGCCACCCGCCAGGCTAGCTACCAGTTTCTCCCGGTAGATGTACTTTCGCGCTCTACTGTTATATGCGGATATTCTCTGGTCTTGATTTTTCATGGCCTTACCTCCTACTCCTAACGGTGTCCAACAGATCACATCAAAGCATGTGTATAGGTTAAGACTGTTTGTGAATACCGGTTATAGGCAATCGGGACAGGAGTAGTTGAATTGAGGCCAACCTGGTGCCCATCAAGCTCGAAAAAGAACAACCGGGCTATATCATCAACAGCCTGCTGGTGCCCTGGCTAACTGCCGCACTGTCCTGGTGGCGAACGGTATCAGTACCCCGGAAGACGTCGATAAAACCTGGATGACGGGCTGCCCGACCAATCCCTGACCCAGCCCCTGTGATAACGGCGAGTTTTTCCGGGTGCAGCCAGGCGGTATGCCAGGCGACAATACAGCCCCAGTCATGCCCGATAACGACCGCAGGCTCCTCGCCATAAGCGTCTATCAGGCCGGCCACATCGGCGGCCAGTTCCACGGTATCGTATGTCTCGACACCCTCTGGCGCATCACTCTCCCCGTAGCCGCGCATCTCGGGAGCCACCACCCGATAGCCCCCATCCAGCAGATGCCGGATCTGAGGCCCCCAGGCCGCCCAGCACTCGGGAAAACCGTGTAACAAAAGAACCAGCGGACCGGAACCTGCCTCAAAGACATTCAGCTCAATTCCATTTGTGGGAATACGTTTAGCTCGTATCCCGTATCGATTCAGCGCATAGGGGACAGGAGTCACAATCAATTCTCCATATTCTTAAAACAACGGGCAGCCACCCCCACCTTTCACTCGCAGAGCCTGCCCTCACCTGACATAGACTATGGCAGTTCCCTCCCCCAGGCCACAGGATATGAGGACGACTTCATGTGGATTGCGGCCAATCTCCAATCTCCCGGTGTCCGGGCCTCAACTCAGCCCCTGAAATCAGGTCTCAACGTAATATTGTCCCGAATTCAGTGTTTGCTGACCGCTTTTCCGACTGACTTTTCAATTCAGGACTTCTAACATCGCTATCAGTAATACCCGCCAGTGAAAACGCGGGCGACAGACTTATATACGCAACTGACTCTCAATGGAAAAGTTGACCATGTTTTCTTATGACATACAGACAGGCATCGAAATCGACGCGGAACCCGAGGCGATCTGGCGGGTACTGACTGAGGGGCGCTGCATGTTTCATCACGGCGAGCACTTCACAGGTATATTGCTGCCCCTGGTCAAAGGCACGCTGAAAAACGCGCCCGAGCTGTATCGAGCCCTGAACGAGGCATTGAAGCGCAGGGTCGAGGATCGAGCCAATTCCGCCCCCGCCGCCGATATGAATCCACAAACGAAAAACGGGTGATTATCAACCCCCAAGCAGGAGATTTGCCATGAAAGCAGTTGTATTCGAAGGTGCCGAGAAAGCACTGGCCGTACACGATATACCGATGCCTGAACCAGGTCCCGGCCAACTGATGCTGAAAGTTAAAGCCTGTGGCATCTGCGGCTCCGATCTGCACGCCTACCAGGTAGCCCTCCCTCCCGAAGGCAACGTGTTCGGGCACGAATTTTCCGGTGAGGTGGCCGCCGTCGGCGAGGGCGTCACGGACTGGCAGGTGGGAGATCGCGCCATCTCCCTGGGCGCGATGTTCTGCGGCCAGTGCGCGAGCTGCCAGCAGGGCCTGTTCGACCAGTGCGAGAATCTGGAACTGATCGGCTTTACCCGCCACGGGGCCTATGCGGAATACGTCATCACCCAGGCTGCCACCAGCACCCGTATACCACAAGCCATCGACTACCCGCAGGCCGCACTGGTGGAGCCCCTGGCCGTCGGTCTCGCCGCGTTCAGGGACTGCCAACTGCCCCTGGGCGGCAATGTGCTGATTATCGGCGCCGGCATCATCGGTGTGACGGTCCTCAAATGGGCCCGTTTTTTTGGCGCCGAGAACGTGGTGATATCGGATCTGGATGAAGCCAGGCTGGCCCGGGCCGAACTGGCGGGCGCGACATCTGTCATCGACGCAGGAGACAATCCCGACCCGGTACAGGCGTTCAAACACGCCACCGGCACGGTACCCGATGTTATCGTCGAATGCGTCGGCCGGCCGATGCTACAACAGCTGATCGACGCGGCCCCCATCGGTACCCATATCGTCGCGGTGGGCGCCGCCATGGAAGCGGAATCCATCTCCTCTGTGGCTGCGGCCCAGAAGAAGATCCGCATGACATTTTCCTTCGGCTATACCCTGGAGGACTTCCAGTTCATCCTGCGCATACTCGATGCCGGCAGAGTCCGGACCGACGGGCTAATTACACAGAGTGTATCCCTGGACGAGGTGCCAGAGGCCTTTGCCGGCCTGATGCGGCCCAACGGTCACTGCAAAATCATGATTGAACCCTGATGCGCTACTGGCGCCAATATTCGGAGGCAGTGTAAGACATTCATGACAAAATCAGTATTGATTACAGGAGCATCACGCGGCCTGGGCGAGGATCTGGCCATGGTCCCTGGTGGCGCAGTTCATGAAATGGCTACCGATCGGCGTTTTGCGAAAAATGTAGGTCGTACCGGCATGGGATGAATTCCGTTACCGGAAGCCATCGACTACCCCCAGGCGGCGCTGATAGAGCCCCTGGCCGTCGGTTTCGCCTAAATATTGTCCCGAATTCAGTGTTTGCTGACCGCTTTTCAGACAGCCTTTTCAATTCAGGACGTCTAACATCGCTATCAGTAACACCCGCCAGTGAAAACACGGGCGGCGGACTTTTATATGAGACTGACTCTCCATGGAAAAATTGCCCATCGTAGACAGTGCCTTCCTGTCCTTCGAATCGGAAGACAGCCCCATGCACGTGGCTGGCTTACTGGTCTTCGAGTTGCCGGCTCGCAGCAAGACCGATGGAGGAAAAGCACAATGAACAGACGCATCGGGCAGATCGCCCTGGTAGTCAGCGACCAGAGTCGCAGCACTGATTTTTATGCCCGCGTATTCGGCATGGACCATATTTTTGGAACCAGCGAATTTCGGGGCCCGGACCTGGACAAGGTCCAGCAGATGAAAAATGCCGCGTCCTCCACCCAATGGCTGATCGATGACAGGGAACTGTTTCAACTGGAAGTCTTCGAGTTTGAGAATCCTTCTTCCAGGCCCCTGCCACAGGATCACGGCATCAGTGACGTGGGATATAACCGCGTGATCATCGCAGTAAAATCGCTGCAGCAGACCATCGACAAGGCGGTAGCCGAAGGCGCAACCGTGTCGGCTCTGTTGTGCGGCGACAGCCCGGATGATCCCACCCACGCTCTGATCAGGGACTTCGACGGTATTTTGCTGGAACTGGTCGAGGCGCCTGAAATGGTACCTGGCGAGCGACCGGCGCGCATCATCGGACTGGGAATCACCAGCAGCGACCTGGCCACCACGGTCGAGGACATGCGCGACGGATTCGGTTTCACACCCTGCAAAGACAAATTTCAACACCGGCGTTTCTGGCAGGAGCAGGGCCGACTGCAGCGACTCCAGACCCTGCAACTCGATGATATGTACCTGGTGGTCTCACAGTATCGCGACAGCCGTCCCCGCCCGTCAGATTATCGCCTCGGCGATATCGGGGTCATGAATTTTGCGATTTGTTTCCCCAGCCAGGACGATT
>PVMS01023620.1_pt1 | contig 13317 bp, 15 predicted proteins | sample 1853461 | NCBI WGS metagenome assembly PVMS01 (sample SAMN08582032, study PRJNA380276) | Marine sediment metagenome, whole genome shotgun sequencing project. | isolation source: ocean sediment barecode stripped | collected 2017 | reverse complement strand
TCGGCGGATCGAACGGTTTGGCGCTCGATGCGGAAGGCAGACTCATTCTTTGTGAGCATGGCAACCGACGCGTTGCTCGGATTCATCAGGAGTTACCGGTTGCAAGAATACTTCTGATCCTTGGTCTTCCGACCAACTGTATACGGTGTTCGCAGGTACATCGCTGAATAAGAGTCGACCCTGCGGGCCAGGCATCCAAACTGGTCCTTCGATAAATTCGAAGCCGCCGGCAACCTTTTCAACCGTTGCATCGAGTGGCACGAGTGCGTTCAGTGACGGATCAAGGCGCAGAACAGAGCCTGCTGACTCGACATTGGATTCCACCGGATTCTCCACCGACTCTTCAATATCACAAGCAGTGACTAATGCACCAAAGGTGGCTACCAATCCAATTACAAAAATTCTCATTGCCGATATCCGCCTTCTATTCTCGTCAATATATCGACTACGGCGTTAATGGCCGCTTTGGGTACCAGACACTGAGTATACATCTAGGCGAGCGACCGCTTACGGCCAAAAGCAGCCGTCCGAAGTGCACAGAAAATTACTTACTGCCATTCAAGAATTGTCTGGCCACTGTCGGAAAAATCCCGCGCGCGTCGGGTGACCCTCCCCAGTCGGGCCAGATTACAGAATGCCCTTGCGAAGGAACGATCCAGAGGCTCGCTTCAGGGATGCTGTTGTACATCTCAGTTGCAAGATCTAGAGGAACAAATCCATCTCTGTCTCCTAAAATCAGAAGTGTGCGCGCCCGGATTTCTGATAAATCGGCTACCGTGAACTCAACATTGCCATTGTATTCAGCGAGGCTACGCATCGCGTCAATCAGAGCGCGGATCTGCTTTTCGCCACCTGGGTGATTTCGGTGCCAGTATTCCTGCACAACCGGTGGATTGTCCTCAAGCGAAGGCCACTCACTCAATACCTTTCGAATATCATCTGGGATTCGGTGTATCGAGGAAATCAATACCATAGATTCGATGCGGGTCGGTTGCTGGGTAGCCATGTGAAGGAGAATTTGTCCGCCGGCGCTGTATCCAATTGCCGCAAATTGCCTTAGGTCGAGCCGGTCCAATACGTCGAACAGATCCTGAGCTACCTGACGATACTCATATGAACCTTCGTGTGCTGAGGATCGCCCATGTGCCGGTAGATCAGGAATGATCAACGTGTTTTCCTCGGCAAGCTCCTCAATCAACGAATCCCACCACGATCCGGTTCCTGAAAAGCCATGGAGCAGAAGGATCGGCGGACCATCCCCGATAATTTTGAAGTAAATATCGACTCCATTTACCGCAATCGATGACTGCTGAACGGGAAGTCCGAACTGATTGCTATTACCAGATTCTTGTCCATGCCCGACGGACACAGCACCTAAGAGAATTAATATGTATAAAACGTATCGCATCGCGCTTCAAAGGGGTTCATGAGGGAAATTGTGAAAATTCCCACCGTCTGTTTTGGGTCAAAAGCAGCCTCTCAATTACTTGGAAATACTACCACTTGAGCGGCCGGTACCCGAGTAAAGTGGCCGCTCGCCACTCGATGCAAGCGGCTGGTTTCGGGGGGTGATCTCAACAGATTTGGCACAAATTTGACCCCTAACGTGTAAAAGAATAGGGCTATTTCCAGATACAAAGAGATTGGAAACTTCTTATTGGTCAAATGATTAGAGACTTCCAGATACACTGAAATTTGCGCGGGTGGCACTGTTAATCAATTGGTCCCTGGTTCGAGCCCGTCTCGGGGAGCTGGATACCAAAAAGGGTCCGTCTTTGACGGGCCCTTTTTTGTTTTGGTATTAGCTCAACCTCAATCAGTTTCAGCGAACGTAAAACCTTTCTCCTCAGCCAGTGTTCGAAGACCTTCCTGAATTACTTCATCCAGACCCTTCTCATCACTATCATCGAGTTTGGCGCGTTCCTTTTTGATGTAATCCTGGCGTTCGTCTGCCAGAGCCTGGATGCGTCCCTGGACCACTGCACGCTGCCTCGATTTCTGCTCGACGTAAGCGGTACGCTGTTCGGATTCCATCTCCTGCATCTCCTCGGGCAGATCTTTTACCGCGACATCTTCCAGTGACTTTCCGGATTGCACTGCATCAACCAGGTCCCACGATTCGCTTCGGTAGAGCGGGCTGGCTTTGGAGGCTGTGCGGCTGGCCATCGCCGGAGCGCTCATGTCGGCAACAACATTATCTTGCTCGATCTGATTTTCGCGAGCCGCGACGCCTTCTTGTCCAAAGGCCACGTAGGTATCGTTCAGTTCTTTATTGAGTTCTGCGAGTTCCTGATCCATCGGTGTCGAAATGTTCGCGACCGCAGCGGCGTCCTGGTTAATGCTCGCGAAAATTCCATTGGTCGATGTGGCGACCATCCGCCATCCTGGGGCGTCGACGTCTGACTCGTTGCCACAATAGATGGTATTGACAGTTATTCCGTTTCGAGCCGCCAAATCAGTCGCCTGCAGTATAGGCAGCAGTGGATCCTGCAGCGCACCTTCATTACCGGCAACGAAAATTACGCGCAATGCGCCAGGTTCACTGCTCCACGACAAATCATTCACAGCCGTTTGCACGACACGGGCAACATACTCGTCACCACCGTTGGTCGTAAATTCAAATAGTGTCTTGCTGACTGCATCAAGATCACTGGTAAAGGGCAGGTCGATGCGAACGAAACCGGACTGGGCTCCATATGCAGGATTGCCGTAACTCAAGATCGCCAAACGAAGTATCGGCTGCGGCTGTGCCCTGCCCAGCTCATTCACGATGTCCCATAGTCTTTGCTTGGCGGACTCGATGAGACCATCCATAGAGCCACTGACATCGAGTGCGATGACTACATCGATTTGGCGGGGTTCGGGCTCATGCCTCTGCAAAGATTCGGCATTGACGGGGCCCGACAAAACTAGCGCGCATAAAACTGCTACGTCGATTCGCCATTGAGTTTTGATATCTGAATTCAACATTTATGTTCTCCTTTGATCCTGTCCGACTTGGAAAGCGATAAGAAGAGTCTGATGAATTAGCCCGAGATATTTTAGGCGTGATTACGTAAATTCCCACTTCGAAAATTTACATTGACTTTACATGGGCCTGTTTACAGAACGCGCAGGACCAATCGAGTTTCGTAGCTCACGAAAGAATCACCGCGATGAAAGCCACGTACATAATCATCAAAGTGATCCAGTACAAGATCGGTTTGTTCCTGATCGCATTTTTTGAAGCCATTATGAATCCCCCATGGTGCGAGTTGGTTCGAAGCGTTTATTTGAACCAACAGACTACCTGGCGGCCAGTTAATAGGCTTGGCAAAAGGCCTCAACCTTTGGTCATTTGGATTCTGACTGAGCGAGCCGATGTTTGGGGTCAGAGTAAAAACACCTGGTTTTTACTCTGACCCCAAACATCGATCAGGATTCGGATGAACCCAGCAGCCAATCTTTCGCTTCCTCAAGCTCCAGGAATACTCGGCCAGGGAAGCCGCGATTGGAAAGAACCGATTCCATAAAGAACACGGATCGATAGGCCTCAGGATTTAATTCAACCCAGGCGATGCGAAATTTCTCATCTATCTCCAGTCGCTCGAACAGGTCTGCGAGCTCAAACGCATCATAGGTATCGATTGGAACACTAGTATCTGCGATGCCAAGGACGTCGAAGCACTTGTGCCTCTGGCAGGCGTCGCGCACGTCAGTCCAAAGCGTTACCGCCAGCTGAAAGCTTTTTTCGCCCATTGAGAGGACCTTGATGTGGTCGCCCTCATGCGTAATGGTAACCTGATTTTTCACGAGCCCCCGGCCTGCGCGCCTGACCATTCACGATCCTGTCAGTTAGTGTCACATCATACGCTTGCTCGCCAAACCTGTGGCGAATCCCGTTCGACGCTGCAGCCCGAAAAAACCAGCCTGTAAGGTCGTTACTCCAATTGCGCGAAAAATAAGTTGCAAATCGTAACAATTAATTATTATTTATTAACAAGTTAGGTAATGTTTCTAATTCATTATCGAGTATTTGTTTTAGCGACGATTCACATCCAACAATCTCTCAAATTCAGAAAGACTATTCTTCGGCCTCGCTAGCACACTGAATGCACAATACCGCAGTCGGGTCGAACTCCAGACGCTTAGGATTGATAGGTTCCGCGCAAGATTTACAAAGACCGTACTCACCATTATCAATGCGGGCCAGCGCAGCGGTGATTTTTCGTAACATCTGATCCCGGCGCCGGGCTGATGCCTGGGCCATCTGCTGTGCCTGCATGGCATCCATACGAGAGAGCCTCCCTACGCGGGCCTGGTCCAGTTCGACGACCTGCGAAGATTCATCGCTGTCAGCAGTCGCAGACTCGAGTTCCTTGCGCAAGTTGAGAAGCCTTTCGCGCATTGCAGGGATGACGACATCAGCCATGATGAGACCCTGCGTGGGCAGAGTCGGCTAAGCCCGATATTTCATGAGAGGGTGGGACTTTCGGTTTCTGAGCCACGTTCAGCAGCACATTTCGTGACGGCGCCCGTGCGTCAGAAAATCCGGCCGTTATGTCGATGCTTTCTTTTTTGGCGTCGGCACCAGGTTTACACGGCCGCGTTTACCCATGCGCCGTTCATTCAACTGGACAACAACCTCTTCGACTGCCTCGGTTACCGCCTTGAGGGTACCCTTACGATAGCCCTGGATGACATTCGGGCCCAGGGAAATTACATAGCTATACCAGTTCTTGCCTTCCGTACCCTCTGGCGGCTCCGATCGCTTGATCGAAACGATGCCGTAGGGTTTTCCCAATACTGGGGATTCTTCTGCCACTTTTATTTACCTGCAGGTGTTTCAAGCCCGCCAGGTTAGTATTTGGCAGCGCCTGAGTTGAGTTGTTTTAGTCCGGAATTAGCCCGGCAGCCTCTATTGCGCTACCGAATCCACCACTCCCAGTCGCCGGGCCTCCTCTTCGGGGTTTGCCACATGCCAGAGATAGACATAAGGAGTGATATTGAAGGCTATTATATCCTGAAACGCCCGCCGCTGCTGAACAATTCTAGCCGTTTCGTCCGCTCTCAGAATACGACCTGTCGGCCCAGTACCGCCTGACCTGGACGGGCTCCACTAACCAGTGCGCCATCTCGGACCACGAACTGTCCGTTTACGAGCACAAACTCGACGCCTTCCGAGTAACTGAGGTCATTTTCGAAGCCAGCCGTATCAATGATATGTGCCGGATCAAATATAGTGATATCAGCGTCCGCGCCAAGCTGCAGCCTGCCCTTGCGCTTCATCTGCGGAGCAATACTCGCGAGTCGGTCAGCAGGCATAAGCGTGATTTTCCGCACTCCGTCCAGCAACGGCAAAACACCCTGCTCGCGGACATCACGGCCCAGAAACCGCGAAAATGTCCCTGCGCTGCGCGGGTGAGCGCCCGGAGCGTAAGGCATGCCATCCGAGGCCACCATTACTCGCGGATCGGCCATGACGGTCTGAATCCATTCCGGCTTCATCATGTGGATGATGAGAATCCCGCCTTCTTCCCGATATTCATTGAATGTCTTCTCGGTCAGTCGTTCGCCGGTATCCTGCCACTGCAGGTCCTCATAGGAGATTCTGAGGTTTTCTTGCCAGCCCTCGTCAAAGATAGCCGACTGGATACTGGTCGATGCCGCCGTATAAGGATACGCCTCCGTGGTGACATCCACGCCGCGCTCCTGCGCACCGAGAATCAGCTCGAGGTTGGTCTGGTAATCCCAGAGGCTTGAGCTGTTCATGTGCACGATGTGCAACGACGCGCCAGTGGCCGCCGCGTTGGCAATGACCTCTTGCATGGGTGCTACGCCCATGTCGCGAACGTGCGTATATATCGGTACATCCTGATCCGCAGCGAATTGGAACAGCCGGAATATCTCATCGTAGCTAACGCCAGGGTAATACTGGTGCGGCATACCTATGCCCAGGGCACCTCCTTGTAAGCCCTCCTCCATGTATCCCCACAGCTGAGAATAATGCTGTGCATCCAGTTCCTCATAGCTACCCTGACCGGCCACCGCATAAAGTCGGGTCCAGACCTCGGGGTCAGTCTGACCTGATTCACGCAGCTCAACCAATGCTTCATTAAAGTCATCCGCATACTCCGGCATCGCCCGGGTGCGTAGTGCTGCGTGAGCAATACTCGCGCCATAGTTAATCACCGCATCGCCTGCACGCCGCGCCAGGAAACTCTGCATGTCTATAACGCCACTCTCGAGTTCCAGTGCCGTAGTTACGCCATCCATTGCCTGGAAGTCGTTTGCGCGGGCACTCTGACCGTGGGCGTGGAGATCAATAAATCCCGGTGCCACCACCAGGCCAGTCGCATCAATTATCGTCTCTCCCTGCAATGGCTCCCTGGATATCGCAACGATGCTTTGTCCGCGAATGCCAACATGGCGAGTTGCATCCAGGCCGGTCTCCGGATCCATAACCCGGCCATTGGCGATTACGATGTCAAAGCTGTCCTGTGCAGCAGCAGGCGCTACCAAAACGAGGCAATTGATGAGGAGAGCGGCAAGCACCCACCTTGTCTGGCGGTAAATATAGGATTGATTCATCGCTGCTCCTTATTGAGATATATGCGGTGCCCAGGCGAAATGGCTTCATGATATTCGCATGGGACCTGCGCCACGCTGGACGTCCTGAAAGACCTGGCGCGTTTGTATAACACAATAGTTCGCCTTGCGGGCAGGTGTCCATATCGTGGTGTTGCCCTAACTCGGATTAGGTTGAAAACGTCAGCTATCGCCTGGCGGAATTCCAGCGCCGTTCAGCAGTACGTATATTCCACGGCAAATCACGCACAAACAATATCGCGGACAAGTCATTGTTGGAGTATTCTCTAAGGAAAACAATAAAGGGGCGCGCGCTGATGCAAACTGTTGAGGATATTCTAAATTCCAAAGGAAGCGAGGTCTGGTCAGTCAAGCCGGACGACATCATATTTGATGCGATCAAGCTAATGGCCGACAAGGGAATTGGCGCGTTGTTAGTGATGGAAGACGACAAGCTGGTCGGCATCGTGACCGAGCGTGACTATGCGCGCAAAGTGGTGCTTGAAGGAAAATCCTCCCGGGAAGCCCATATTCATGAGGTCATGACAACCAAAGTTCTTTGTGTATCGCCGGAGAGAACAATAGACGAGTGCATGGCGCTGATGACGGACAAACGAATCCGACACCTGCCGGTCATTGATCATAAACAGGTGGTCGGCTTTGTTTCCATCGGCGACCTGGTGAAAGCAGTGATCAGTGAGCAGAAAGTGCTCATCGATCAGCTGCAGCACTACATATCCGGCTACTGAACTGTAATAGCTCACACCCGAACGTACAGACACTGTCCGATTAGATTGAGTTCGACCGGCTGCTTTTCCCGGTAGCGGACATTCAAATCACAGAGAAATAAACAGAACGACAGGCTGGAAGCGGCCGAAAAACGCAGACTCAAGCATATTGATGCTAGTCGGGCGTAAGGCCGGCGTTATTCCACGCGTCCATTCCCCCTTCCATATAGCTCACGTTCGTGAATCCCATGTCCTTAAGAAGCTTCGCGCCTCTGGCTCCATTGGGGCCTAACGGACAAGTTGTAATTATTTGACGAGACCGATCCTGAAGTCCGGTGTCACGCCAGTCCTCTGGTAATTCAAGGTCCGCTCGGATAGGTAGCATACCGAGCGAGATGTTCACGCCTCCTGCCGGAACGCCGGTTGATGGAATGTCCCCAGCATCCCGCACGTCGATCAATAAAGCGTCTGAATTTTCACTCAATTGCTGTTGGGCTGCTGCGGCACTAATGCCGTCCACTTCAGCCATCGCTTCTTCTGCCATTTCCATAAAGGACATAGCCATAACCTTTCCCCTCCTATTACGCGTACGCGGTGAACAGGCTTTTGTCTGTCCCGCCAAGCCTGAGTGACACTAATTGGTGAGTAATGAGCGACACTTGCGAGTATCACGATCAGATTCTGATAAGTATAGTTCGAGAATCCTAAGCCTGCTTTGGATCACTAGCGATCGTGCCAGCCCAAGGACTGCTTTCGGGGAGCATTGCTGACATTGGTTTCGATTTAACCAGACGATGTCTGTCAGATCAGATACCGATTGTCACTACTGAACTGCAGTCCTGACTGCCTCCAGGATGGCCATTGCGCCCTCTGATCCAACGCCGGGAGCGCCGCCATCGGCATCGGGCCAGGTTGAGAACATGGCAATCACAAGATCTGTTGACGGTGAAACGTAGATGAACTGACCGTGCACGCCACGTGCGAGCACCGTGCTATAGCCGTCACCGACGCCCCAAACGAAAGATCGGTAGTAAGGCTTCGTTCCTGAAGTGTGCTGCAATGGCCATACCGGATCGCCATCCTGATTGAAAATGTCGTCCATCCAGGCAGCTGGAATTACCTGTCGGTCACCGACCTTGCCATGATTGATCATCATCATACCTACACGGCCTATATCTCTTAGCGTTGCAAACATTCCGCCACTGGCCAGCGTAAAGCCGGATACGTCTACCGTTATACCCGCGCTTCGCTCCGCACCGATCGGCTTCCAGATTCTCTCGGACACGAGATCGGCGAATCGTTCGCCGGTTGCGGCTTCCAGCACCCAAGCCACTACATCCGTTGTGCCAGATTTATAACTAAATTTTCCTTTGCGATCTGCATCGTGACCTACGCCTGGCAAGAACCTGTAGTTGCCAATGACATCCACATCGATACACATCTCACCCGTGAGCAACCCATCCGCACAATCCTGCCGTCGGACGGTGCTGTCAGCCGCAGCATAGTCTTCGTTCCAGTCGGCCGAATCCTTCATATCCAGCAAGTCCCGAATTGAGTCATTTCCCCATCCTGTCTGCGCAAGTTCCGGAACATAGTCGGCAACAGTCTTGTCGAGCTCAATCAGCCCGTCAGCCGCGACACTCGCAGCCGTCAGGCCCGTCACTGTCTTGGTCACGGACCACATCAGGTGCGTACGCTCCGCTGTAAGCGTGCCATCGTAAAGCTCCGCTATGGCCCGACCGTTTTTCAAAACCAGAATCCCGTCGACATATTGACCCTTCATCGCTGCGGACAGCTGCATCGCTTTTCCGTCTAACTCAATGGTTAGATCGTTTGCCGCAGTCTCAATTCCAGGGATTGGCCTGACGTGCATGCTGTCATTGGGGATATCCTTGGTCGGCAGAATTTCGCGGATATGCGTATACGCCCACCGATTGAGCGGGCCGAATTGCCACGTTGCACCGGTAAGACCAGCTGGCCTGCTGTCGGAAATCTCAGCTCCTGCGATGCCACATATCATTGTCAGCAGAAAAACGGATGCGATTGCTTTCATGTAGCCCCCAAATTGTCGATGGTCGGAATGTTATTTATAGCAAGGAACTACTGAGCGATGGCGGTCGGATGAATTCCTTCTCCGTAAACGAAGCGCGAGCCAACTGCACCCACCACGGCCGTGCGGCGACTCAGGTCGAGTCTTGAGCGCAGGCGGATAAGAGGCTCGATCCCGGTACAATGTCCGGCCATCAGGTTTTGAATACCAATCTTGCGTAACCGATCTGACGTCCACAGCAGCGTCTGGTCATCTGCTGAAAAAAGATGCATGCCACCCATGAGTGCCTGGATCGAATGATCCTGAATGGTTCGCTGCACCTGTTCCAGTAAATTGACAGAACCGGCGTGACCACATCCCAGAAGTACTATCGGGCCCTCGGGCGTTACAACAGTGAGGCCCTGACTTTCCGGCACAAAGTCCTCGACCCATTTTCCGTCGATATTCACCTGCATCGTCCGGCCATAATTTTTTTCCGGGTGATACCTCTCTATCGGGCCCGTCACCCAAACTGCCGGAGATATTTCCTTTGCACCGGAATAGGTAATAAATTCGACGCCCGCTGCCTCCAGCTCCTTGCGCATGGCAATCATCAGGTTGCGTTCTTTATTGCCGCTACTACCCGGCTGACGACGGGAATAAAAGAAGCCCTCAGACACGTGGATTCTGCGCATCGCGCCTGGGTTTTTCTGCCGCAGATCTTCAAGTAACGGCAACAAACCCGTGGTGTGATCGAAATGAAAATGGCTCAGAACAACATCGGTCGCACAGGAAAGATCGACTCCCAGCACTTTGGCGTTCCTAAGTACGGTATCCGGATACCGCCCGGCATCGAAGAGAATGCACCGTCCATCAACCTCAACCAGTGCCGAAAAACCCCACTCACCGACCGTTCCACCATTGGCAAGGTTTGAAGAAAGGATCGTTACAACGACCTTTTCGGCAGCGTTCGAATCCTTTGCAACTGCTCCGCTACTTGCGGCAGCCAGCGAAATCCCAAATAAAACAGTCAGCATTGCACTAAGTATTTTTCTAGAATTCATTTCTACTCCTGGTCTCCGGCGTTAGCCTCAATGCTGTTCCTGCGCCAATATTACGTAAAGTGTAGCGCAGTCTGATTGTCTAGTAAGTGGAACCTTTTTGTTCACCTGATCGTTATGGGTACAAGACGAATACATACATGGCGGCTGCCAGGACGCAGCGTGGCCATTTGTCCCGCAGTCGTTACAAGGAGGTGTGCAATGGGTGCAAAAGCAAAGAAAAGAACGGCCAGAAAAGCGCAAAGCACGTTCAATATCCAGGTCTGCTCCAAAGACGGTCGCTTGCTCAGCGAATATACGCTGACCCAGCACGATCACGATGTCAGCACGATCGGCGCTGCGGAACGCTGCGCTTGCGAAAACCTTGCTAACTATCAAAGCAACCACGATGAGCAACTCGTTGTCGTCGTAAGCGAGGAGACACTGACCAAACTTCGCCAGGTACAGACGGATTGCCGGACGCAACAAATCGATCCGTAAGAGATCGATGGCCTGAATTTATTGAAGCTTCCGCAGACGACTCGCGAAATAAGTTACTTTGGCTCTTGCAAGGGCTCAGAGAATGAAAACGCCGAAATGCTGAAGCCTTGATTGAAGTAGAACTTGTGGGCCTGTGCTCGCGCCGTACCCGAGTCGAGACGGAAGAAATTGCAGCCTGCTGCTCTCGCCTTCTCGCGCAAACAATTTAACATGAGCTCGCCGAACCCTCTCGATCGCGCGCGCTCCGACGTAACCAGGTCGTCAACATACAGATTCCTGCCCATAAACAGGTTCGAGTAGACACGATATCCCGCAACAGCGACCACCTCACCCTCGTCTTCTATAAACGCCAGGCGATAGCCATCCGCTTCCATTTCGCGCACCGTTCTAACGAAGTCCCCGCGATTCAGATGCGTACGAAGTTCGGACATCACAGCAAAATATTTCTCGATATCCTGATCTGTCTTCGCGTCTTTTACCTCATTCATTTCACTTACTCGACACCGCTTTCAATGCTACAACGCGGATCGGCAACCTGGATGCCGGCAATCATCTCACGCGTCACCGGAATTGGGTCACAGCCATGTTCGAGTTCGCAGATCAGGTCATATTTTGGCTCTGCCTTTATATGACAACCAAAGCAGTTGCCGCCGAACTTGTTGATGACATCAACAAAGCCGCGATTGCGAATACTGCTGCCCTCGGCAGACACATCAAGTTCAAAAAACTCCCAGTCACGTGTTGCGGCGTTGTAGCCCGGCCCGTGTTTTACCATTGCCTCTGTCGGCACAAGCTGTACAACCGACCCCGGTGGGTAGACCCCACCATCCGTGGATTCTGCGACAACTACGGTCTCATCCAGGTTGCCGAGTAAGTTGTCCACGAAAAAGTGTCTTACTGCTGTCATATCGCCAAGACACAGGAATGAATCGGCATCAATTGTCAGTCCGGGTCCAGCCACCGCAGCCTGAACTGCAGCGACTGGCTGGACATCTTCCGCAACGGAGTCAGTTCCAGCGTCCTCTGTACCACATGCTTGCAAAACGAATAGCGCCATCGCCCCTACCGCTGCTTGCCACGTCACAACAGTTCCGATTTGAATTTTCGCCATCTAAGTCTCCACTGATTTGAGGGATATCGTACTAAGTAGCGCTATGAATGTCTGCTGCAAATTGTCACCCGGTTCCCTGCACAATATCGTTTAGCAAGCCGGCATCAAGCCGCGTCGAGTATGTCGAGGTTGCGGCTTACGGAATCACCGAGACAACGGTCGCTGTGATAATCGAGACTTGACCTGACAGATGCTGTCAGATTGATTTTCGACCAATGACCGCATTGCGGTTGTGATTTCAACTGGTCGATAGCAGCCGCAGGGCTGATACACTGCTGGCAGGCTGCAGGTGTCCCAATATCAGGGGCTTGTCGCTTCCCAATCATATCCAACCTGGACTCTGAAACCGACAAAGTCCAATCCCGGAGGACCGCATGGTGAATTCGATATATCTTGTATTTGTTGGACTGGCGATATCCATGTTAGGAGCTTGTGACGCACAGGAAAATATTGATCTTGAAGCTGAGGTGAAATTTTTGCTCGCTTTGGATGTTGCTTGGTCAGAAGCTGAATTGGAGCAACAGATCAGGTATCTGGCTGACGATGCAATTTACCTTGCTGAGGGGATGCCCCAGGTTATTGGGCGCGAAGCAATAGCTGAAATCTGGCGCCAGGAGGCACAACTGCCGGGCTTCTCTATTAAATGGAATCCTGACGGTGCAGTGGTATCTGCCAGTGGTGATCTGGGCTATACCTACGGACCAAACAAGGCCACTCTAAATGACGCAACGGGCTCAGTTACCACTAGCAACGGAAAGTACGTGACCATCTGGCGAAAGCAACCGGATCAAACCTGGAAAGTTGTCGTGGACATTTGGAATAGCGATGGCGTACCAGATCTCTAGGTTCGTCTGCTCATGCCCGACTGCCGTCCTTAGAGGCAAACAGTATCGAGTGGCTGCTAGTTGACTGCGGACATATCAGGCTTGTCAATGCAGATTAAAGATGTCCTGCTTTGCGCAAGTTAGAAATGTCCGGATTTCTCAATAGCAGACACTCAATCAACCAGACAATCTTAGTTTCGACAGGCAGCAAACGGCCACAAGCGGTCCATCAGGTCATAACCCAACAGTGAATTTCCAACAGTTTTCTGATAATTATCGACTAATCCATTAAGGTTGAATGCAACAACAGCCAACGAGAAACCCTCCGTTGTCACTATTCAATGAGTTGAAGCGTCGAAATGTGCTCCGTGTGGGTGCTGCCTACGTTGTTGCGGCGTGGTTATTGATCCAGGTGGCTGAAACAATCTTTCCATTGTTCGGCTTTGACGACACACCGGCCCGAATCGCGGTTATTGTGCTGGCGATTGGACTGGTTCCGTCGATGATCTTCACCTGG
>PVMS01177399.1_pt1 | contig 13321 bp, 12 predicted proteins | sample 1853461 | NCBI WGS metagenome assembly PVMS01 (sample SAMN08582032, study PRJNA380276) | Marine sediment metagenome, whole genome shotgun sequencing project. | isolation source: ocean sediment barecode stripped | collected 2017 | reverse complement strand
TGCCCTAATAGTTTCTAAAACTTTAGGTATACTTGCCAAAGAGATAAAACCAGGGGTTACTACACTTTATTTGGATAAACTAGCAGAAGAATTTATTCATGATCATCAGGCAATTCCTGGGTTTTTAGGTTTATATGATTTTCCTAACACATTATGTGTGAGTCCTAATGCACAGGTGGTTCATGGAATACCTAATGACACACCCTTAAAAGAAGGAGAAATAATTTCGATTGACTGCGGCGCAATTAAAAATGAATTCTATGGGGATCATGCCTATACTTTTGGGGTGGGTGAAATTGAGCCAGAGGTTGAAAAACTATTAAAAATTACTAAAGAATCATTATATATTGGTATTAGAGAATTTAAGCTTGGAAACAGAGTTGGTGATGTTGGATTTGCCATACAGCAATATTGTGAAGCACAAGGATATGGTGTAGTAAGAGAACTTGTGGGTCATGGATTGGGTAAAACAATGCACGAAGATCCTGAAATGCCTAATTATGGTCGTAGAGGCCGCGGAAAGAAATTTGTTGAAGGTATGACTGTTGCCATAGAACCTATGATCAATTTAGGAACAAAAAGAATTGAACAATTACAAGATGGATGGACTATACTCACAAGAGACAGAAAACCAAGTGCCCATTTTGAACACAATGTAGCCATCGTTAACGGAAAACCAGAACTATTATCAACTTTTGCATACATTTATGAAGCTTTGGGAATTAAAAGTGATGAAGAGAATGAGTTTCGTATTAAAACGTTGATTTTATAAGCATTTATCTTAATGCAAAAGATTTTTAAATTTTTTCTGAATTTAATTCCTCGTCCTTTATTGATAAGGGTGAGTTTATTAATTCGTCCATTTATTGCTTTTTTTTTAAAAGGAAAAAAATATACGGATCCAATTGATGGGAAAACTTTTCGGAAGTTTTTACCCTACGGTTACGAAAAAGTGAGAGAGAATGTGCTTTCGCCAAGTACCTATTCATTAGAAAGGCATCGGTTATTTTGGTTATACCTTATAAACAATACTTCATTCTTTACAGAAAAAAACAAAGTATTGCATTTTGCTCCTGAGCAAGCATTTTATAAACGGTTTAAAAAAATGGACAATATTGAATACATCACTACCGATCTAGACTCTCCATTAGCCGATGTAAAAGCAGATATCTGTAACCTTCCCTTTTTGGATAATGAATTCGATTTTATTATTTGTAATCACGTTTTAGAACATATTCCTAACGATACAAAAGCAATGCAAGAGTTATTTCGTGTCCTAAAACCAGGGGGCACTGGAATTTTTCAAATCCCACAAGACCTTTCAAGAGCAATTACTTTTGAAGATAATTCCATTACCGATAAAAAAGAACGCGCTAAAATATTTGGACAATACGATCATGTAAGGGTGTATGGAGTAGATTATTTTGACAAATTACGTTCTATTGGATTTACCGTAATTGAAGAGGATTATACTAGGAATCTTTCTGAGGAAGAAATAGAAAAGTATCGATTGGCAAAGGGAGAAATAATACCTGTTTGTAAAAAGCTAGTTTAATAATCTTGATTTAAATCCATCGGTAACAAATACATTCTCTGTATTGGTACTATCTGTATAGGTTAAATAAACCTCGACATCTTTTAAGTTTGACAAAACCTCTAGTGATTTTTCAATTCCCAAAGCCATAAAAGAAGTGGCGTATGCATCTGCTACAGCACAAGTAGAAGCTATAACAGTAGCACTGGTTACATCACTTTTTTCTGCGGAACCAGTAATGGGGTTTAACGTATGAACATATTTTTTTCCAGTAACAGGATCGATCCTAAACTTTCTGTAATTTCCAGAAGCAGCCATTGCTTCATTTTTTAATGACAATATTGCAGAATAGGATCTGTTTTCTAAAGGTGAGTCAACATTTTCAATTCCAACAACCCAACTTTTATTTTTTTCAAGATTAATTCCTTTTGCCAATAGTTCTCCTCCTAATTCAATCAGATAATTAGAAATGCCTTTTGAATCAAAATAATGACCTATGCAATCAATTCCATATCCTTTTGCTACAGCATTAAAATCGAAATAAATCTGAGGGTGTTCTTTTACAATTTTATTTTCTGAAGTAAGTTTTACCTTATGAAATCCCACATATTGAAGTAAGGAATCCAATGTGTTATTATCTATTCTCTGAAGGGGTTTTTCATCACCAAAACCATAAGCATTGCGTAGTACTCCAATAGTTGGATCAAAATATCTGAACGTGATACGATTCACCTCTTTTGAAATATTAAAATTATCAATGAATATTTGATCAACAACTATAGAGGTATCTCCTTTATTTATTTTTGAAATATCACTATTTGGTTGATAAATATTAACTGATCTATTGACTACATATAGTACAGAATCTATTCCTTTTTCAAGTTTTAGATTTTCTTCTGAATAATATTGAATTGTATAAGTTGTTCCAAATGCATCTCCTTGTAACACATTTATTTTAGGAGTAATTAAAGTTGTTTTATCTGAAGTTTTATTAATACAAGAAATTAATAAAAGGGCAACAACAAAAAAATATAAATTATTCATCTTATTTCTTGCAAACCGTTATATATCATAGTATAATCATCATCTTTTATCACTGGCATTGTATAATCATTTCCATGACCTAAACCAACACCAGCATAAAATGTTTTTGCATCAAATTTTGAAGCTTGTTCTTTCATTTTAATCATAAGATCCTCATCATATTTTTGTACTTCATTTGGATATGATACAGAACGTACAATTACAAAATGCAAATTTTTATTCTTTAAGGCAACAAATTGAGGGTTTTTGTTTAAATCAGAATTGACTCCCATAAATTCAAAACCTTGAGATTCTAATTCTTTTCCTACTATATTCATAGCAAGATTATGAAGTTCTTGTTGGTTGAGTTCTTGACTCATAATATTTTATTTAACAATATCTTTCACTTTGTTAATATAAGTAGATTTTCCTTAAAAAATTAAAAAATAATTATTAGTCTAAGTACTGTAATTTATATTAAAAATACACCCATTGATCTTATTATATGTTAACTCCTATTCAAATGCACTAATAAAAAAAATAAAAATCTCCGAGAATTAGTAACCCTCGGAGATTTAAAACCATCTTTATATAAACCTGTAAAGTTATTTAAGACTAATTATTCGTTTCATTATTTATCCTCCAAAATCATCAAAACGAATGTTTTCATCTGGAAGTCCAAAATCTTCACCCATTTTCTGTACAGCTTGATTCATTAAAGGAGGACCACAGAAATAAAGCTCAATATCTTCTGGAGCCTCATGTTTAGACAAATATTCATCGATTACTGCTTGGTGGACAAAACCAGTAAATCCATCGCCTTCTGTATCATTTGAATCTTTTTTGTTTACCCAATTATCTTCCGGCATGGGTTCTGAGAGTACTAAATAAAACTTGAAGTTTGAAAACTCTTTCTCCAATTCATAAAAATGCTCTAGGTAGAACAATTCACGTTTAGAACGTCCTCCATACCAATAGGTAACTTTTCTTCCAGTTCTTAAAGTTTTAAATAAGTGATATAAATGTGACCGCATTGGTGCCATGCCAGCTCCACCACCCACATACAGCATTTCTGCATCTGAATCATTTATAAAGAATTCGCCGTAAGGTCCTGAAATAGTAACTTTATCACCAACTTTTCTTGAAAATATATAAGAGGATGCAATACCTGGATTGACACTCATCCATTGATTTTTATCACGATCCCATGGGGGTGTTGCGATACGAACGTTTAGCATAATTTCTCGTCCTTCAGCAGGAAAAGAGGCCATAGAATAGGCTCTCTCAACTGTTTCGTTATTTTTCATAACCAATGCCCAAAGACCAAATTTATCCCATTCAATTTGAAATTTATCTGGTGTTTCGTGTTCATCAGGATGTGCTATAATATCAATATCAGAAAATTTAACTTCACAGGGAGGAATCTCTATCTGAATATATCCACCTGCTTTATATCCCATTTCTTCTGGAATTTCAACAACAAATTCTTTAATAAAAGAAGCAACATTATAGTTTCTAACAACAGTTGCCTCCCATTTTTTAATTCCGAATACCTCTTCAGGAATATGGATATTCATATCCTGTTTTACTTTAACTTGGCAGGCCAAACGAATTCCTTCCTTTATTTCTTTACGAGTAAAGTGAGGGGTTTCAGTAGGCAATGCTTCTCCACCGCCTGAATTTACGTGGCATTCACATTGAATACAAGTTCCACCACCACCACAAGCAGAAGGAAGGAATATTTTTTCATTTCCTAATGTTGTAAGTAAGCTTGAGCCCGAAGGAACTACAATAACTTTCTCATCATTAATGGTTAATTTTACAGGGCCGGAAGGGGCTAATTTTTCTTTGGCAAAAAGTAATAAGGCTACTAATACTAAAGTCAAAACTAAAAAGGCAACTACTGTTGCAATGATAACTCCTAATGTGCTTACAGCTAAAAACATATTATTGCTTTGTTATTTTTGAAACATCAACTATTTGAGTTGATTCTGTTTTTTCTTGAATTTTATTTTCGGTTTGAATTGTTGCTTGTTCATCTTCTGAAACAGCAGCTTCATCATCACCACCAGTTAACATTCCTCCAAAACTCATAAATCCTATCGCCATTAATCCTGTGATAATAAATGTAATTCCCAATCCACGTAAAGGAGCAGGAACATTTGAATATCTGATTTTCTCACGGATAGCAGCAATAGCTAGAATAGCTAGAAACCATCCAATACCAGAGCTAATACCATAATTTAAAGCCAATCCTAAAGTTTCAATCTCACGTGATTGCATAAAAAGTGATCCCCCTAAAATAGCACAGTTTACGGCTATTAGAGGCAAAAAGATTCCTAGGGAATTATATAAAGAGGGTGAAAATTTCTCTACTACAATTTCAACTAATTGCACCATAGTTGCGATTGTTGCAATGAATAATATAAATGAAAGAAAACTAAGGTCATACTCTGCAAACTCAGGCCCTAACCAAACTAAAGCTCCATCTTTTAAAATATAATGATCCAGCATCCAGTTTAAAGGAACTGTTACCGCAAGTACAAAAATTACAGCTGCACCTAATCCGACAGCTGTAGATACTTTTTTAGAAACAGCCAGGTAAGAACACATCCCAAGGAATGTTGCAAAAACCATATTCTCTATAAAAATTGATTTGAAAAATAATTCTAAATGTTCCATATTCTTAAGGTATTTAACCTATTATTTTTTTAGCAATTGCCAATGGGTTTAATCTTCTTCTATTAATGCTTTATTTCTTGAACGTTGCACCCAAATAATTAGACCAACAATTATTAAGGCCATTGGTGATAATAACATAAATCCATTATTCTCATAACCCATAGCATATAATCCAGTTAATTCCCCTTTTATTGGGTTTCCTAAAACAGGATGTCCTAATAAAGTCCCTGAACCTAAAAGTTCTCTAAAAAATCCAACAATTATTAAAATAACTCCATATCCTAATGAATTTCCAACTCCATCAAGAAAGGAACGCCAGGGGCCATTAGCCAAAGCAAACGCTTCAAAACGTCCCATAATTATACAGTTTGTAATTATTAATCCTACAAAAACAGAAAGTGTTTTACTTAGTTCATAAGCAAAGGCTTTTAATACAAGGTCAACGATAATTACCAAAGCAGCAACGACAACCAGTTGTACAATAATTCTAATTTTTGGTGGAATAATATTTCGCAATAAAGAAATTACAACATTCCCTAATCCCAAAACAAACAATACTGAAATCGCCATCACTATGGAGGCTTCAAGTTCTGCTGTAATTGCCAAAGCAGAACAAATACCAAGTACTTGAATTGTTATTGGATTATCATCCGCTAAAGGATCTAATATTAATTTCGTGTCTTTTTTCGATAAAAGTCCCATAAATTAATTGTTTTTTAAAGTTTTGAAATATGGCACATACAGTCTCAGATCATTATTAATCATTGCTGTAACACCATTTCCAGTAATAGTAGAACCTGCAATAGCATCTACTTTAAAATCTGTTTTATTAGTGTTTTTTGGATCACCGTTACCTTTAGCAACTGATATTCCTTTATACGTACCATTGCTCATTAAATGTTCTCCAGCAAAATCATCCATAAAAAAACGCTGATTTATATTTGCTCCAAGACCTGGTGTTTCTCCTTTATGGTCTAAAAATATACCTTGAACGATCATATCTTCATTCATAGCAACATAAGCCCAAATAGCATCCCATAACCCTTTTCCTCTTATAGGAGCGATATAAAACACTTTACCTTCATTTTCTCCTATAAATAATGGTAATCTTCTTTGGTACGATTTATCTTTTGCAAAGGCTTGTTCTTTTTTAATATCAATTAAATAAGCTTCATTATCTTCAGATACATTATCCCCCTGAATTACCAATTGTTTAGTAATGTATTTTGAAAACTCCTCTCCTACTGTTTTTTTGGAAACAAAGATTGCACTTCTCTCATCATTTTCATTTATCCCCATAGCGTACAATATATTTTGTTGTTTTTCTATACGCTTGTTTTCTGTAATCCTTTCTTTTAAACCATCAGCTGCAAATGCTAATATGGTACCAACAACAACTACCATAATAACTGAAAACAGTAAGGTGTAACTATTTTTATCTGTTTTAATAGCCATAATTAAGTTGTTTTAACTTTTATTCTTTTCATTCTTCTTTTTATATTTCCTTGCAACACATAATGATCAATGGTTGGTGCAAATACGTTCATTAGCAGAATAGCTAGCATAACCCCTTCAGGATAAGCTGGGTTAAATACTCGTATCATTACGGACATAAATCCAATTAAAAATCCATAGTACCATTTCCCTCTAGTAGTTTGTGTCGCTGTAACTGGGTCTGTAGCCATATAAACAATACCAAAAGCGAGTCCTCCCATTAGTAAATGGTGCCAAAAAGTAGTACTCATTAATCCATAAAAATTACTGCTACTGGCTATTAATCCTGAATCAGCTACCCAATTAAATATAAGTCCCATTACAAGAGCTCCTATAACAGAGGAAAACATAATTCTCCAACTTGCAATTTTCGTGAATATTAAAAACAGTCCTGCGAGTACTATTAATAGCGTCGAGGTTTCTCCAACCGAGCCAGGAATAAAGCCGTAAAACATGTCCCAAACAGAATGAGTTATTTCGTTCCCTTGAGCCAAACTTCCGAGAATAGTTTCACCAGAAATTGCATCTGGGCCTCCTTCATTTTTAACAGCATCCAAAACCCAAACTTTATCTCCACTCATCCAGGTAGGATATGCAAAGAATAGAAATGCACGGATAGTTAGTGCAGGGTTTAAAATATTCATTCCAGTTCCACCAAATATTTCTTTTCCTATTACTACTCCAAATACTATAGCTACTATAAGCATCCATATTGGAATATCTACAGGGACAATTAATGGTACTAACATTCCTGTTACTAAATACCCTTCTTCAACTTCATGGTCTTTTATAGTTGCAAAAATAAATTCAACCCCAAGCCCTACTCCATAAGATATAAGTACCAATGGCAAAATAGCTATTGCACCAACTGAAAAGTTTTCCCAAGTCCAAAAAGAAGAACTGAAAAAGCCATTAGAGGCCACTTCAATTTCTCCTAAAGCAAGGAAATGTTGATATCCCGTATTGAACATTCCAAATATAAGAACGGGTATCATCGCTAAGACCACCATATTCATGGTTCGTTTTAAGTCGTCTGCAACACGTATATGAGAACCCGACTTAGTAGTATCGTCTGGTGTAAATAAAAAAGTATGAAAAGCCCCAAATGCAGGTGCCATCTTTGTACCTCTAAATTTCCTTTTTAGCGTATGTAATTTATGTTTCAATCCCATAGCGTTATCCTATTTCTTTTATCATTAAATCCAAACCTTTTCTAATAATATCCTGATGTGGTTGTTTGGATATACAAACAAATTCAGTTAGTGAAAAATCTTCTGGAGCAACTTCATACATTCCTAATTGCTCCATACCGTCTAGATCTCCAACCATACAAGCTTTTAGAATTTGCATTGGGTAAATATCTAATGGAAATACTTCTTCATAGTTTCCTGTTACTACAAAAGCTCTATGCTCACCATTTGTATTGGTATTAAGAGTATATTCTTTATTAGGAAATAACCAACTAAAAGTTAAAGCTCTTGTAATAGATTTTTTACTAAAAACCGGCATTAACCAACCAAAATACTCATAGTCTTTCCCTTCTGGAATACAGGTTACGGTATTATCATAATATCCTAAATGACTGTTAGAATTTATTTTAGTTCCCGTTAATACATCTCCACTTATTATTCTGGGGTTTTTTCCAATCAAACCAGATTCATTAACAAAAGATGAAACTTCAGCTCCAATTTTTGTTATATAATATTTTGGAGATTTAACTGAAGAACCTGCCAATGCAATTATCCGTTCTGCATTAAAATTTCCAGTTAACAATAATTCTCCAATTATAACTAAATCCTGTGGCGTGATCGTCCAAACGGTTTCTCCTTTGTTTACAGGGTCAATCTTTCCAATTTGTGTCCCTACATTTCCTGCTGGATGAATACCTGAAACATGATGTAATATTATGTTTTTTACATTTTTAAAAACATTAGTGCCGTTTTTACCAATACTAACATGTACAAGTCCATCAGTTAACTTATTCAACGCAGCAACTGCTGTTTGCAATTCTGCTTCTTTTTCAGTTAATGTGAAGTCGTAATCTGCAGCTAATGGTGCTGTTGTAAAGGCTGAAACAAATATTGCTTTTGGTCTCACATCCGGATTAGCTATTATATCATAGGGTCTTTGTTTAATAAAAGACCAGCAACCAGAATCTAACAAAAGTTTTTTTACTTCATCTTGATCCATTGAATCAAGGTTGGAAACTCCAAAATTCTTATAAGAATCTTCTGGATCGGCTTCTATAATAAGCTCTTTAATAACACGCTTAGCGCCTCTTTCAATTTTTGCAAGTGTACCACTAACCGGAGAAACAAACTTTATTTCTTCTTTAGTTTTAGAGTAAAAAATAACATCTCCTGCTAGTAATTTTGCTCCTTCTTTCACAGCCAATTTTGGTGTTATAAGATGGAAATCTGAAGGCCTAATAACGAACGTTTTAGATCGTTGAGCTTTTGAAAGAGTTTTGCTCGCTTCACCTTTAAGGCGAATGTTAAGACCTTTTTTAATCTTAATGTCTTTAGACATAAAATACTTTTGTTAAAATTATATTTAAAATCTTGTACTTTATTTGAGTCTGCAAATTTAAAAATTTTTAGTTGCTCTACATAATATTTAAGGCTATTTTCTTAAGAAAGAAAACAGCATTTATCAACTACAATAATTAGGCATAAATTTTGTTTATCTTTAACATCGAAAAATTTTGTTATATGCTTAAAATTATCTTTAGTGCTTTTTTAATTTTATCACTTTCTACACCTATAATTGCTCAATATTCTGAAAAAGTAGAACCCGATTATATTAAGACCATTCAATTTCAAGGCTTAACCAGACAAAGCAAGCTACCTATTCTTAAATTGGGAGAAAAACTGTTTCTCACATTTGATGCACTTAACGGAGAAGAAGCCGATTTTTATTATACCATCACACATCATGATTTTGACTGGAAAATAAGTGATCTATCAAAGGGTGAATATCTTAATGGTTTTGACGATGTTCGGATTTATGAATATGACAATTCTTTTAATACCCTTCAAATATATTCTCATTACAAACTTGTTATACCAAACAGAGATACTAAAAGAATTACGAGAAGTGGAAACTACATGCTGAGTATTTATGATGATTATGGAGAACTTGTTTTTTCTAGAAAATTTATGGTTACTGAAAATATAGTTGGGGTAACAGCATATGTTAAAAGGTCTAGAGATTTAGATTTTATTGACTCTAAACAGGTTGTACAGTTTACAGTAGATTCGCCAACTCTTCGATTAACAAACCCAAAAGAAACAGTTCATGTAATGGTATTGCAAAACAGTAATTTAAAAACTGCAATTACCAACTTGAAACCTCAATATACAATTGGAACAAAATTAATTTATAGGTATGATCAAGAATCTGCTTTTTGGGGTGGAAATGAGTTTTTGAATTTCGACAATAAAGATGTTAGAGGAGCAACTTCCAGTATTCGTTTTATTGAATTATATGATCTTTACAACAATTTTCTATTCACCAATGGGTCTCGAAAAGATAGAAAATACACCTACAACCCAGATATAAATGGAAATTTTGAGGTAAGAGTACTTGATTACACTAAAGATATTAATATAGAAGCAGACTATGTTCGCCTTCATTTTAATCTTCAGTATTTTGAAGATATTGAAGACAAAGAACTTCATCTGTATGGAAATTTCAACAATTGGACCATTGATGAATCTACCTATATGGTATATGATGAAATTAGCGACACCTTTAGAAACAATAGAATTTTTAAGCAAGGTTTTTATAACTATAAATATGTCTTGGTGAACAGAGATGGAACCATTGATTCTGGTGCAGTAAGTGGAAACTTTTGGGAAACAGAAAATAATTATACCGTAATTGTATATTTTAGAGATTTAGGGGCTCGTTACGATCGTATTATTGGATTGGGAGAAGCAACTTCTCTATACATAAATAACCAATAGAAAATTAATTCACTTCATCTAAAAAAGTGTCGTATTCCAACTTTTTTGTTTTGAATTTTTTTAACTGTTTACTATAATAGCTACATTCTTCAATAGGATTTACATAAATATGCAAACTCATAGCTCTTTTTTTATTTGAATTGTGCAAACTATGTAGACCTATTTTATCATTTATATAATAGGAACCTAATTCTTTCATTGTTTCAGTTACAGTAATAATAGGTATATCATTTTCAGACAATATGTATTGGCATTCAACAATACTTCCATCTATTAAAAAAACCCAGCAATCTTGATCGTTGTGACAATGAACAGGGGTCTCCTGCCCAGCTTGCCAACATAATAATAGAAGTTCGAAGTTTGTTGTTCTAGTTATGCAATTGCGTGTATAATGTTCCTGATTCCAAGTAGCATACTTTTCAAACTCTGAAACAGGAATATGTATACTATCTATAATATTTTTGATATCACTTTTTTCACAATTTGAAAGTCTAAGTACCAATTGAGATATATTATTAATTCGTTTCAAAATTAAAGATTGGATTATACGTTCAACTTATATTATATAAAAATGATTGTTAATATCATTTATATTTATCTTTACAACCTCCGTTAAAATTATTAAAATAATTGCACCCAGTGAAAAAAGAATTAGAATTATTTCAAAAAATAACTAAAGAATTACTTGATAAGGAACTAGACGAACCTATCGCTAAACCCTTACAAGTTGATTCATTATGGGAAAATGTAAATATCTCTTTAAAGGAGGACGCTATTTCAGAAAAAGAATTTGAAGAAATAGTCCGGGACGTGGTGTTAAGCACTCCCCGTACTGCCACAAGAAAATTTTTTAATCAATTATTTGGAGGTCGAAACCCCAAAGCAACACTTGGCGATCTATTGGCTGTCATGCTTAATAATAGCATGTACACTTACAAGGTTGCCGGGCCTCAAGTTGGTATTGAAATAGAGATCATAAAAAGAGTTTGCGAAATTATTGGCTACCCTCAAATTAGTGGTGGAACAATTACCTCTGGAGGATCTGTAAGTAATCTTATCGCAATGCTAATGGCTCGTGACAAAGCAGATCCTACTATTAGAAAATCAGGTGTTCATGAAGCTCTTTATATTTATACCTCAGCAACCTCCCATTATTCATTTAGAAAAAACGCTGCAATTTCTGGAATTGGTATAGATAAAGTTCGCCCTATTCCAACCAATAATAGAGGGCTGCTTATTCCTGAAGAATTAGAAAAAGCTATAATAGAGGACCTTAACAACAATCGAAAACCTTTCTTTATAAATGCAACAGCTGGGACTACAGTTTTAGGGGTCTTTGATCCTATTGATGAAATAAGTGCAATTGCAAAAAAATACAATATATGGCTACATGTTGATGGCGCATATTGCGGAAGTGTAATTTTTAGTAAAAAACACAAACATTTAATTAAGGGACTCGAACAGGCAGATTCCTTTGTCTTTAATGCTCACAAAATGATAGGTACACCCTTAACCTGTTCTATCCTCGTAACACAAAATAAAAAACATTTATATGATTCTCTATCTATTGAAGCTGATTATCTGTATCAAACTGATGAAGATGATTTTAATTTGGGTAAAACATCCTTACAATGTGGAAGAAGAAACAATGCGCTAAAATTTTGGACGTTATGGAAATCTGAAGGGACAAAAGGATTGGAAAAAATTGTAGATAAACAGTTCGAACTTGCTGACATTGCAAGAGATTACATAAAGAATCATCAAGATTATATACTTTATAGTTTTGACGAATCAGTATCTGTTTGCTTTAACTATAAAAATGTTCCTGCTGATATTTTGTGTACTTTATTATATGAACAAGCAGAACTAATAGTTGGATTTGGAAGTTTTGGAGAGCATACTTTTATCAGGCTTGTGACAATTAGCACATCAAATAATAAAGAAGACATTATAAACTTCTTTAAAGTAATTGAAGAATTTGTACAGAAAAATGAAGCTCTAATAAAATCAAAACTATTACAAAATTAAAAAAATAGTATATTTACTTGATGAGTTCAAATAAACTTACAAAAACATCGAGTAGAAAAGCTGTAAAATATCGGGGAGCTACTTGCCTTAATTGTGGACACCCTCTAGACTTAAGCGATGTTTATTGTTCGTATTGTTCTCAACTAAACACTACTAAAAGGCCCTCATTAAAAGACTTTTTTGATGAGTTGTTTTCAAATATTTTCTCTTATGATTCCAAATTCAGAAAGACTTTATCTATTCTTGTTTTTAGACCTGGTATAATAACAAAGGAATACGTGGAAGGAAAGCGGATGAAATATGCCAATCCATTTCGATTTTATTTGAGCATCTCCTTTATTTTCTTCATCCTTTGGGGTACAATTTATAATTTTAATGATGTTGACTTCAATGATACAAATGATTTAAAGAAATTAAACGACAAAGGGTTTTCGATAACCAAAGACGGAGTGAAAATAAAAGATCCTGCTCAATTAGATTCCATTTTTTCACAAGGAAATTCACAATCTTTTGCTTTGGATTCAATAATTTCAAGAAGTATTCCCAATGACAGTTTAAAAACTTATAGGGATATATATATATCTGAAGAATC